>ENA-OREN01003340-OREN01003340.1-marine-metagenome-genome-assembly--contig:-NODE-3340-length-15041-cov-5.712777_pt1 | contig 15041 bp, 15 predicted proteins | sample MGYA00248624_ERZ508555 | MGnify/ENA primary metagenome ERZ508555 (study PRJEB26222, sample SAMN06267773) | marine metagenome | isolation source: Saanich Inlet, British Columbia, Canada | place...
ATCCACTACCACCAACTACAACTGCTTTTTTCATCACAACCCCTCCCTCTGTACTGCATACTCTTCTTCTGGCACAAGACCCTTAAGAGTTTTACCTGTTAAAAAACGAACCGCTTCTTCTGTTGCCTCGATCTCCATTCGAGTTCGGCAATCTACAGACATGGATCCCATGTGTGCAGTTAATAAGCAGCGTTCTATTTTATTCAAATCTCCACTATAGGGCTCGTTATTGAAAACATCAATAGCCGCTCCACTTAAATGACCAGATTGCATTACTTCATACAAATCACTTTCATTAATAATTCCACCACGAGATGTATTAATGATAATCGCATCTGTCTTCATTGATAACAAATGATCTTTTTTAATCATATCTTTAGTTTTTCCTGTTAATGGCAAATGAAGGCTTACAATATCAGATTGTTTATAAATTTCTTCTTTACTAGACCACTCAACATTAAACTTATTACTAATGTCGTTTTTGATGGATATGTCATTAACCAGTATTTTTGGATTACCAAATCCTTTTAAATGTTCAAGAACCCCGCGTCCAATCCTACCAACTCCAATAATTCCAATTGTAACTTCAGATAGTCTCCTGCCAAAAAAACGATGCCATTCTCCTGAATGCATTTGTGAATTTGAGACATGCACTGACCGCAATAATGTTAGCATCATACCTATAGTTAACTCTGCGACAGCAGGTGCTGGAGCATCTGGGGTGTAAGATACAGTAATTCTTTTTTTTTCAGCTTCTATCAAATCAACACTATCTAAACCAATCCCCACTCGGGAGATCATCTTTAGATTAAACGCACTATCCATCACTTTTTTGGTAATAGGCTCAGTTCCTGCGATAATCACATCAAAATCTGCCACCATATCAGTCAACTCACCTTCGGTTAGTTTTTTATTAATCGGGTTGATTAAATATTCGATATTATTTTCTTCCAATAAATATAGTGGCAATTTATTTTTATCAGCAAAAGGGATGGTGGTTATAAGGACTTTAGGCATATTTCACTTTATATAATAATTACTTAAATTATATTTTGGTCAAGTTATCTCTGACAAACCCCATATTTTCATACACACCTCTATGGTCTTTTAATTCAATTTCAACAAAACCATACTTTTTTACTAAAGCTCTAATCTTGCCAAGATTGTTTAATGGTAAATAATATACATAGGCTAACAATTTGCCACGATAACTGGCTAATCTACGTTTCCATATATTGTCTGAATTTCTCCAACTATCGTTATACTTCAAACTCATATTTAGTTCCTTATTTTTATTTATCTTTTCTTTTGCCAACAAAATAATGCTATTCAAGACTGGAATAATAGCTCATTAATTCTTGAAAATCATCAAATATAATGTGTGGGGTATTTTCTGATTTGCCAAGCGCAACTCCATTGTGCACTTTTTGAATGGTAATCATACCACATAAGTTTCCTCCAGCAATATCTGCATCCGCATTGTCACCAACCATCCAAACTTTAGATGGATTAATTGATAACTTATCAAGTGCCAATTTAAAAGATTTTATATGCGGTTTATCTGCACCCGACTCTTCAGAACTCACAACATAATCAAACAATTCATCCAAACCAAAGTAAATAATTTTTCTAAATTGTATTTGAGCTGTGAGATCGGTAATATTTGCAGTTTTTACATTATCTGATTTAAGTTTTTGCAAAAAATCAACAGCCCCTGGGAAAAGTTGGGTGTGTGTCAAAAATGACCTCCAATATGTTTGCTCTAGATCTAATGCATGTAAAATTCTTGTACCCATGCCAAGCTTCTCAATAGTCCTTTGATAATAAAGGAGGCGACTGTGTGAACTGGCAGTAAAATTTAACTGAGCTTTAATTTCTTGTCTTGCTTCAGTATACGCATTACGGAAACTCATTTCATCAACACCTAACAACTCAACCACTTTCTTTGCCACTTCTTTGGTAGCAGCCTGATTAGCGACATCATAAGGATACAGGGTGTTATCAGTATCTAAAATAACGGCTCGTGGTTTTACAATTTGTTGATTCGATGTAATTTTAAGCATATGACTCTCTGCCCTCAATACGCTTAGCAATTCGTTCATTTATTTCCATAAGGGCAATTAATTGCATTAAGCCAAAAACACCATCTTTAAAGCCTTTTTCACCATCAATCAATTCTATCAAATTAGGAATCAGAACCCCTGACGATAGGTGTAAATCCCCTGCTTTAACATCACCATATATTTCAAGTTCAACCTTACCATTATTATTTAAACGATTAACCTTAAATTCAAGCCCACAAATACCAATCAGAACTTTCATCATTTTTTGATAGTACATGCCATCCTGTATAGTAACCCTCAGTCTTAAATTGCTACTCTTATGTGAAGCATCTAATAAATCAGAATTTATATAATCAATTGAAAAAATAACATCGGCGGTTTCTTTTTGTGGCTCAATAAAAGCTTTAATATCTGAAGCACTTTTGTCAATATCATTGATTATTTTCAAACTTTGCGAATACCCTGCTACTTTGTCTGCTTTTAACTGTAAATAATTATCTAACTTTTCATCAACCTCTACGAAAAAATGAATGTCTTGCATTTGTATCAACTTCCTCGAAAATAAAGCATACATACTATTAACAACTACAATCGTGTGATTTTTTCTTATTGCCATTGGATGATACCCATCGACGTCGTAAGCCCTGGCTTTTATTTCTCCACCTAAAAGTAGCTCACGTAAATCATTGGTCATATCAAACAGGCGACTAGACTTTGGATTATAATGCGTTACGGTTTTCCACATTGGAGATGATTGATCCCAATGGTAATAATCTTTCCCGCAAATTTCTATTGCAGACCTCTTGCCAAATAAATTTGCCAGTGAATTGTTAAAAATATCCTTACCTGCACTATAAAAACCAGACACGCCAACAACAAAAGGTTTTCTTCCTAATCGATAAGAATCATTACCTCGTATACCATCGCGTAGAATTTGTAGTGCTATCAGGCCAGCTAACCCAAGCATTAATGAGTAAATAGACGATTGGAATTTTGAGTCTAAGTCTAAAATCCATTCTTGAAATAGTTGAATTGGATAATAATTAATACCAACAATCTCAGACCCACTACTATTCATCAAATGATAAAAGATAAATACAATTGAAAATAGAGCAACTAATAATGATGCATTCTTATTTCGAGATTGGTGCAAAGAATATATAGGTAGTAACCACACGTACCAACCTGGAGGTGATGGGCTTAACAAAATCACAATACTAAATGCGACACCTAAAGTTGCCATTAGTAGATCATAGTTCATTCTTCTTATTCGCCAAGCAGAATAAAGCAATAACAAGTAAATAATTGGCACCACATAGACTTTCAATGAATCCCCCATTGACATTGAAAGCCAAAATAAATTATCAGCTTCTGGACTTCTTACAACCATTCTAGAGAATCCATTAGAAAATAGCAAAATAGATTCAAATAAAAGAACAGCAAAAAAACCTAATAAAAATCGCCCATTGTGTTGTGTAATGCCACGACCAAACCAAAGATAAAGAAACACAAAAGGAACTCCGACCAACATACTATGTTTAGCAGCAACAGCCAAACCCATTACAATACCAGACATTAATTGTTTTTTTTGTTTTAGCATCGAGAGCGATAAAATAAACAAAACAACTGGAATTATGTCTATTTGGCCATGCCAATAAGTAATAAATAAAAACAAAGGGGATAGCCAATAAAATAAGATTATCTTATTTCGATATTGGTTAAATTGCTGTAACAATAATAGCAATAGCAATATATCTGCACCTAATAGACCTAATCTGAAACCCAGACCTGAGAAAAAATTTACCCCAATAATCGAATCAAGGCCCCAACCTGCTAAAGTTGTTGGCAATAATGACATTAACATCACTGGCCCGTACGGAAAAGATAGAGGGTCACCACCTGCAATTAAAAAATTGCTCCACGGATCAAGTGTTATGTTTTCAATAGTATGTACTAAGAAAACTAAGAACCATTGTGATTGAACCAATGGGATAAAAACAGATATCAAGATTAATTTAACTAGCAACCCTACCAAAAATAAGCGATCTTTCTTAAGATCTGACCAAATTAAGCCCAAAGGTGTGGATACTTGGTGCATACAGCGTCTCCTTTAATTCCCATAGATTCAATCTTAGATCTAAATTCAATCACATACTCTTCGTCTGTATAACCCTGAAGCTCTGGGGACACAAAGCAAAGTTTAAAACTACCATCAACTTGCAAGCGCTTGGCATCATTAGCTGTTAATGGGAAGTGTGTAAAACAATCAACCCAAACCCAACTAATTTTCTTAGCAAGCGACATAGCCGTTTCAATATTTTCAAACTCAGAAACACGTATAGCACACCGCTTTTCATTATTATTGGCAGTTTTTACCAAAAAAGGAAATGATTGATCTAGAAAAAAGTAGTCATCTATACCATATTTTTTCATTAAAGCCATAAGCCGAGATTCAAGACCTTCTTCCTTAACATTTAAAATTAAAGTAGCATGATTATATAACTCCAACCAATCTTCAAAATTTTCACCGATTAAAAAAGGATCGTGGTGCATATACAATTGCCCGCCATTTGAACGAATGTCAACCTCAACACCAAATTCACAAGGCGTGTTTAGTAATTCTTTTTTGGTGTTGATTCGATGAAGAATTCTTTGCATTATTTCTTAATCTTTTTATTTAACAAGAAACTATATTGGAGCGTTCTCTTAATAAATTTATATTTATCAGACCAACTAATATTCCAACTTGAAACTCCGTGCACTCTATCGCTAAATAATACTGAAAATCTACTGACAATAAGGCCTTTCTTTTTCGCCATAAAGTATGCAAATAAATCTAGAGAAAAGTCATGGGGTGGTTCAACCCAAGAGCTAAAAAAAGACTTATGGAACAAGGTGGGTTGGGCATTAATATCCCACATTCTAGTTTGCATTAATAGTGATTCAAATAATGCCATTCCAACTGTAAAAAAAACATCAAAAAAAGAGCGTCCATAGCGCTTTCCTTTAATAAATATTTTTTTAGGATCTTTTGCCTTTTCAAATAAGACTAGGCCTCTATTAACATCATCAGGATCAGTCTGCAAGTCTGCATGAGTCCATCCAAGAATCTCGCCTGATGCACTACGAAGGCCTTGTAAGATGCCGTTACCATAGCCTATATTATTCTCAACTCTTATTGAGGTCGCAAATGGATATTTTTTTAAAAGATTAGCAATAACCTCTTGAGTATTATCAGTTGAACCATTATCCACAATAACTACTTCAATATCTTTATCTTGGAAAGCATTTTGGCAACTTTTTAGTAACTCTGGCAAGCTTTTGCTTTCGTTATAACAAGGTATGACTAATGATACTTTCATTATTTAATTTAACCTCTAAAAATGATATATTTCATTCCAATATAATTAATCGCTGCAGATAAACCAGTGGCAGCTATAAACGCAAAAATAATAATTAATTGTGTTTTACCGAAAACAGACAGTATCAGTTCGTTCATACTAACATTGACACCTAATGTTAGTATATAGAGTGTAGAAAACAATGCAAAACTTAATAATCCTTTTCTTTTACTTTTGAATGTATAGCCTCTATTAGCAAAGTAAGCAAAAATTGCACCACTACTAAAACTAACAGCCTTAGATAAATCAGTCTCAAAATCAAAAAATAATAATAGAATATAGATAACAAAATCTATTAATACTGTAGTGATGCCTACAATTAAAAAACGACCAACTTGATTATGAAGCAACTTGATGTTTTTTGGGTGTGATATGCTCATACTTATCTTTTAATTCTTTAACTCTATCCTTAGGAATATTAGCATCGTATTCTAGATTATATGGATGCGATTCCCACTTATGAAAACAAGACTGCCAATATTCAAAGGTTTTAAGATCGTTTGGCGTGCCCCAACAAATATAATTATTGATTTCAAAAGCTTTGCATTTGTAGCCCAGTTCAATTGCATCGTTAATTGAGGTATCTACATAATACTCGTCATTAACAAGCCCTTTTCTATTCTTCATTCTTTTCACCGCATCGAAAAAATATTTCAATTTTTTAAATGTAAATGCGCCAACGACAATAAGATCATCAGCTGGATTTTTTAATGGCTTCTTGACAGAGACATGATTGATCTCATTTGTCGTACCATCAACATCAATCCAACCGTACATTTCAGGGTTGCGGATAGCGCCAGGATAACCTCTAGCCCCCCATACGATTACATCTACATCTTGTTCTAATATTAAGTCATTAAATTTATTTGTATCATAAATCATGCCATTATCACATGCTGCAATAGTAACTGTAGCATCCATATCTAACCCGGATGCACCTTCGATACATGTTGTTGCTTGTCCATCTGTAGCATGATCAAGTATTTCAAATGATGGTTCTTTTGATAGTTTAGTTAAGACATCAACTAACTCATCTAAACCTTCTAGATCTTCTCTAACAATATATCTTTGTATATCCGTGTCTGGCAAGTCATTCATTGCCTGTACAGCCATTGGCAAACCGGATACAGAAATCAACGGTTTTTGAGTTTTATAACCTTCTTCCTTAAAACGACTACCTAAACCAGCCATAGGCAATAAAAGCATGCCATTATGTTTTGGTAACTCATTATTATTAGATATATTATGAAAAATATCCGACCAATATTGATACTCGTCAAGATCACTAGGTGTACCCCATTGCATAAAATGTTGTAATTCATAAACATACACCCCAAGACCATCTTGCATCATTGGCTTGTAGCTCATACTCACATAAAACTCGTCACTAACCATTAGTTTTTCATCTATGCAACGTTGAAAATACTTCTTCATTAATGCGCCTGTCTTAAAATAATAGGTACCTGAAGACGCAAATTCCTCTCTTGGTTTATTAGTAAAAGGTTGTTTCTCTTGTATGTTAGAAACACGATAATTATCTTCCTTTACATAAGCATAATAATTACTCCACAAAGTGTGTGGATGAAAACCACGGTAACTTGGAATAATACCGTCAGCATCTATCCCTTTTGCAAAATCCTTAAAATGGATGTAGTCCCAATAACAAGTAAAGTCACAATAATTTACAATAGTTGCTTTTTGTAAATTAATTACATCTAATGCTTGCATTACAGCATAAACTGGGCCTAATTTATGTGGTTTTATTGAGACAATTCTGCCACTTGGAGAGATGCTTTCAAGGATTTCTTGCATTCTATATTTAGGGTTCGATAAATGATTTTCGTTACAAATAAAAATAAAATCATCTTCATTAGAAAACATTTCAACTACATGTTGAATAATGGGTTTCCCTTCAACTTCTATTAATGGTTTAGGCACAGTATATCCAGCGGCTCTAAACCGCTCTCCAAAACCTGACATTGGTATCACTATTTGCATAAGTTCACCTTTGAATAGATTTCCGATATTTTTCAGCATCCCAGCCAAGTAATTCTTCTTCTTCACTTTGTGTCAGATGTTGCAGCATATCATTAGGCTGAAGTCTTAACAGGACATTTGTTAAACAATGTAACATCTCCTCAGCATTTTCACTTAAATCTTGATGGACAACTACGCCAATATCTTTAATAACAACCACTTTATAACTTAATGTTTTACTCGATGCTTTCTTGTTAAATTCTTCCAAAGACATTATAGGGACTGTACCAGGACCTAAAAAAATAACATGGTCAGGATAAAGAGGGTTTTTACCCATTATCTCAAGCGATAATTTGTCTTTTGCCAAAGAATGACATAGGTCATACTTTGGTAATTTATATTCTAGATTTTCCACTAAGTGTTGTAATTTAATCTTGTCAATATCTATAAGATTAGTACGAACTGGGCGAAATAACTTTTTCTCCACCTGTGCGAGAGTGTCTAACACTTCATCCTTAGAACTACCACCAATCACCAGACCATGATTTGCTAGAATAATTACATCAAAATCTGACACATTCATCACATTGAGAATTTTACTGAGTGGTAATCCTGGTCTCACGTATGGCACCCATAACCAATTAATTTTATCGAGTTTTTCACTGATTAACTCCTTACCATTGGTTAAGATTGCATATGCAATAACATTGACAGAATGCACATGTGCAACAAATTTATGTCGCATTAAAGCATGCATAGTTGTCTCAATCGAAGGGCGCAAACTTTGGTATTTTTCTTGCAAAACTTGAGTAGAGGCTAAATCTTCTTCTCCTTGCATAATCTTATCTAAAACGGCATTTCTATCCAAAGGTGTAAATATTTCTTTATTTTTCGCATCAGATAGCCAGCAACCTGACGCCTTAACCCACATAATATGGCCATCTTTAACTGATGTATTGCCTCCTGCACCTTGAATCAAATCAAGACTGCTGGATAGAAACAAAGAAAGATCGACAAGGTCTTTTAACTCTTTACGAATAGTTTTAGGCATAAGCAAAACTAGTTAAATTACTCATATTTAAAAATTATTGCAGCCAACAAGACATACGTAGGTATCAAAAGCATCAACAACGTATAATTTCCATAATAGCTGCCAAAAAAGATTACGAAAAGACGTATTATTATTAAATTGAAAAGCCAATTATATGACTTTAACACTCTTTTATGAAACACAAGAACGACTAAAGGCAACAAAAATACTGTGTACACTAATGATGAAAATAAAATTTCGCCCGCTTGAAGCATCAATAAACTGTTTGGATTAAGTAAAGATGGTCTTTCCTCGCCTGTTGATACATGCAGCACAAGATCAAAAAATTTATCAATAATATCGTTATTTATAATAAAGAAAATGACAAACGGCATTACTGCCAAAAATACACTCTTCAATGTGCCGATTAGGCGATAATTAACCAGTGGATAGATAACCCCCAATAGAAGACTTGACTCTCTGACACTGACTCCTATCAGGACAGAAATTGCAAACAAGAGCATATTTTTTTTAAGTGATGCATAAATAGCCAAAGATATTGCAAACGCCTCAACATATGTAAACCACTCATCTAGAGATGTTATTAACAGCACAGTACTGTACATTAAAAAGAAAAACAATCCAGAAAAGAATAGGGTTTTTTTATCTAGAGTAGAAAATAAAACCCGAATTGATTCCATAGAAAACAAAAATGTAAAGAATATAATCAAAGAATAATGCAATAAAACAATATGTTTTTCTTTTAAAAAATTGATATTAAGTTTTTCAACTAAAGAATAAAATTTAACTTCTACTTTTTTATAAAGCCAACGATACTTTTTTCTATCCTCAATATCATTCGTCACATCTCTAACCAACATAAATTCCAACATTTTCTTTTGCTCTGAGACAAGACTGTCCGATATTGAGCTTGATGCAAGTGACTTAGCATCTTGTAGATGTATATGCTGATTTAATTTTCCATTGAATAAAATTAAGCATACTAAAAAAGCAGTAAGATAAAAACCAAAGTAAAATATTTTACTTTTACTTTTACTTAGCATATTTGCGAGTTTGCTCCAGTGGAAGCAATTCCATGCAAGAACTGATTGGTATCCATTCTAGGTAATTCAAACATGTTTCTAGAAAAACCTTCTTTCAAGTTAGATCGCTCCACAGTATATGCGTAAGTGTAACCAACGCTCTTCAATGCATCTATAGTTTGATTATTGTAGGTGCCTTTTTTTCCATATGGATAACAAAATCCAACCGGGGGCTCAAGCAGAATATCTTTTAAAAAATCATAATTTATTTGTAAGTCATATTTTAGTTCTCCCGAACTTAGATTGGATAGCAAAGAATGACTATGTGAATGCCCTCCAATTAAATGGCCTTTTTTGTTAAGTATTTTTATTTCATCACAACTCAAATAAACGCTTTGGGCCATCTTTTTTTCATCGCCAAAAACATCTTTCATCATAAATGAGAGGATTTTTTCTTTATATTCTGTATCTAGTTGATAGTTCAAAATTTCTTTCACCAATAAAGCGTGTCGATTATCCTGTTGCAAAGTATATGAATTAGTCTTTTCTTCAAATTTTGATATATCAATAAACTTAGATAATTTTCTTAGAAACTTACCTCCACCAAGAATTCCTAACAAGTAATGAATACGATGAACATCTAATAACCTGTGTTCAACATAAGGCAAAGTAGAAATAAAAAAGTGTGCCTTTATATTGAAAGTATCAAGAATAGGCATAACATTTGTAAAGTGCTCTCTTAGACCGTCATCAAAAGTAAGTATTGCTTCAGAACCTAGATGACAATCATGAATATTATCGATACCCTTATAGTCAACAAAACCATATTTCTTTTTAATGAAGCTAATTTGGCGTTTAAAATCCTCAAGGTGTAAATACTTAAAGTAAGGCAAACTCTGCTGCGATGCCCTTACATAATGATAAGTAATTACTTTCATTGGAATTTTATAATTTTATAATTAATGATAAGTATTCATTTGTTCAAACAGTCTTTCTGTATTACGACCATCTCCATAACCAAAAGATTCTTTTATCATTTTATCTAACGTATTTTGGTTGATTGGTTTTAATTTATTATAGTTGTACAAGTATTCCAGTAACTCTTTGTTGGATTTAGCAACATAAAATTGATCAGAATAATCTGACCAGGCAACATTGTCTGTGTACTTGCTGTTTGCTTCATGATAACAAGGCAATACAACTGGAACTCTAGCCATCATAGATTCAAGAATTACGCTAGAGTTAAACGCAACTACAAGACTAGAGCTGAGGATTAATTCTTGAGCACTTACATTGTCAACGACACTTAAATTTAATATTGTGTCCATTCCTTTTGTTTCTTTAATAGCCAACTGAATCGCATTATCAATATGATATTTCCAGTCACCAGCATACCATTTGGGTTTGATAATTACATCAATGTTAGGATTTTTTATTGCAAATAATGCCGCTGATTTATGGACATCATAAAAAAGATTATAAAATCCCTTTTCTTCTTCCTTAGTAAAGAATTTTTTACGCTCTTTTTTTGCCAACTTTACTAGCAAAGCGGTGTGTGGAAATGAAAAAAATACAATTTTAGGTCTGTCGGTCTGAATTTTTTTCTTATTCTTTAGTAATAAATCTGCTCTAGGGACCCCAACAACCTCTATCATATTTTCATCTATATATTGCTGTTTAATTAGTATCTCCTTAAAAACAAAATTTCCCACATATAATTTTGTGCCGGCAAACTTTCTCCAGGTAGAAACCATTGGTTCTATAGTTTTTTTTCTTAATGCGCCATCTATCCCGTTGCCCTCTCTGTGCAGGCAAAAAAAAGGTATGTTTCTTTCTACACAAGCTACTTCCCAGTCAAGATTTCTAGCATAATACATCCCACATGAAAGAAAGCAAGTAATATTAGTTTTTTTAAGTATTTTGGGCAAAAGTCTTTTTAGATAAGTAACTCGATCTTGATTAACTTTATGGGGTTTAATAAAAGTTGAAAAATGGTAAAAATGTAAAGCATTAATCTTATCTTGAACAGAAATTGGTAAGTTGATCAATGACCATTTATTATTATTTTTAAGAGCTCCTATCTCATCTCTAAACCTTTCAACATCTAAAATAGCGACATTAACCTTAGAATCAGCAGTGATTAAAAGAGGTTTTATCTTCTTACTTACATAATTAACAACTAGATAATCGAAGAATCGCATTCTAAGAAAATACGAAATAATAGCAAATAAAGTAAACTTCAACTTTGGCATTTGATTATATTTTCAATTAAAGTTTTTGTACCAATCCAATCCAAGGCAGAATTCTATTTGTTTCTTGTTGTATTTGCCTAATGGCTGTTCCATCATTTCAAAATAATGTACATCATTTTCTACATCGTGAGAGTAACTCCAATTTCTTTGAAAATTAGACGCAAGGAACCTAGCGTTTGCAGTTCTTCCATCGACTAATATCATAGTACCAGGTAGCAAAAAATGCTCTATTGCAAGAATATCGGCACTCATTGGAAGAGTATCTGGATGTCGTGTCGATATTCCTCGAACATCTCCTTGAACATTATAAATATCAGGACCATCAAGATATATAAAATCGGGAGATATGTTTGGCAGTCGATTATAAAGGGTACATATTCTTGATTGAAACTCAGACATGTATACTTTTTCATGATATAGATTCACAATTTTTTTTAAATTTTTAGGTATATAACTACTTGTTGTGTCAATAAACTTCTCATAAGTCTCTAACGAATGAAGTTCATAAGCATTATTTCTTCTCAAATTATTTAAGACATAATTGGCATGAATTTTTTTATTTATATTTAACGCATGCGCTAGAATAACGGTAGAGTAGCCAGACCCAAATTCAAGAATTGTAGTTACCTTTCTTTCAATAACCAATTTATGCAATCTAACCAAATCCTCCCAATTTGGAGGGTATGACTCTAAGTTGTCAACATCAACTGATTCATTAATCTTTTTTTCGGTTTCAATATTATCATACTGAATTAATTGATGAAGCTTATACTTCTCTACATATTCCTGTACTGATAAATTGTCCTTATTTAAAAATTTTTCCATTTTTCTATGACCTTTTAATCAAACTCATCTGTTGAGAGTTTTTTTCCTTCTAATATTTGACAATTTGCTCTTTTACCAATAATATCATCAATTTTGGAACCTGGAATCCCATCACCTGGCCTTTTGAGAACGAGATTGTCTTTAGTAATAATTTGTCCTTTAGGTATATCATTCCTTACAAAGATGCTTTTTCTCGCCCATAAGATTGATTTCTTTTCAGATTTATTCACTATAATTGATGCCTTTCCTAGGGACTGCTCAATCCGCCTAACATCTTTAACAAACGAATTAAAATTGGTAGGATCGCAAGCCACCTTCCAGTCTTGTGCATTTGGAATATTCTTATCAATAGTTATATGTTTTTCAACGATATCTGCGCCAAGTGCTACTGACGCAAGGGGTATTGCACTTCCCTCCGTATGATCAGAATATCCTACAGGTCCATTAAAAAAGCTTCTAATGGCATCCATAGCTTTAAGATTAATTTCTGAAGGTTTTGCTGGATATGCAGTCACACAATGAAGAATTGCTAAAGCAGGACAATTAGACGACTGAATTATATTTATTGCCTGCTTTATCATATCTAATTCATACATTCCTGTAGATAGTATAACGGGCTTGCCTCTACTCGCAATATCGGCGATAAAAGGCCAATTTTGAACTTCTCCAGAGCCTATTTTAAAAGCAGGAACATCTAATTCTTTGTCTAGAAAATCTAGTGATTTCTTATCATGTGCGGTGCACAAGAAGGTAATGTTATTTTGGTCGCAATACTCTTTAATTTTCGCAACCTCATCATTTGTCAACTCTTTTTCCTTCAATCGCTTAAACCAATCTGAACTCTTGTCACTAACCAAATCTTCTGTTTTATAATGCTGCATCTTAAAAATATCAGCATTTGCATCCAAAGCAAGATCAACTAGATCATACCCTTTACTAACATTTCCAAAATGACTTACGCCAGCTTCGGCTATTATAAGGCAAGGATTTTCTCCTCCGACCTTTTTATTGTTCACTTCAAAAGAGGATGGAAAGGTTCTCATTTTTTATGGCACCACTTAATCTTAGGGTAGATTAAATTTTCATCTACCCTGTCAATGTGCTTAAGAACGTTTTTTATCATTGACTCAATTACTGAATCCGTCAATAAATTCGGCTTAAGGCCAAGTTCCAATAGACCGGAGTGTTGTGCATTATAGTAATGATCCTCCATTTCCACTCTAGGATTCTTAATATGCTCAACAACAGGATCTAAACCCATCTTCTGAGCAACATCCGATACCATGCTAGCTAGGTTGTTTAGACTGAATTGTTCAGTAAACTGATTAAAAACTCTAAATTCTCCCTTTTCTGCTGGGCTTTCTATTGCTAATTCTATACATTTAATAGTGTCCAGAATATTTAAAAAACCTCTTTGTTGGTTACCACTACCGTAAACTGTTATAGGAAGATTTTTTGCGACTTGAACAACAAAACGATTAATTACTGTGCCAAATATTGAATCGTAGTGGAAACTAGTGATTAAATCTGGATGCATTTTGGTTTCTTCTGTGTCAATGCCATATACAGCACCCTGATTTAAATCTGTCACTCTTAAATCCCACGCTCTACAAGCAAATTCAAGATTATTAGAGTCATGAACTTTAGATAAATGATAAAAGGAATGTGGCTTTTTAGGGTATAAAACACGATCTTTTCTACCATTGTGTTCCACATTTAACCATCCTTCTTCAATATCAATATTTGGGGTACCATATTCTCCCATTGTTCCCAATTTAATAATATGTATATCAGGATTAGTATGTTGAATGGCAAATATAAGATTCAATGTGCCATTAACATTGTTCTGTTGTGTTGTAACACACTTATCTCGATCCATCATAGAGAATGGTGCTGATGGCTGTTCGGCAAAATGAACTATGGCATCTGGCATAAATTTATCAATCGCTTTGTATAAACATTTAGGATTTTCTGCAATGTCACAAACAAAAGTTTGAATCTGCTGTCCTGTCAATTCCTCCCAAACTTGAGACCTTATATGCATTGGTCTTGTCTGTACAAGGGGGTCTACCCCAACTTCTGCCTCCCAAAAATGTTTAATCATATTATCAAGTACCGCTACTTCATAACCACGGCGCGATAAATACATAGCTGTTGGCCAGCCCAAATAACCATCGCCTCCCAAAATCAATACTTTCATTTAAACTCCTTCTTGGTCAATTTTTTTTATTAGAAATTATACTTATGATAAATTATACTTATGACTCTTATTCAGCTAAAAAACAATACATTAATAAAAACAAATACTGAAAAAAGTAGTGCCTCGCGTTTTAAATTAATTTTATCCTTCAACATAAGAAATATTTGAACTTTTTCATCACCCCAAAACCTCTGACAACTTTTTAAAATTTCTTATATAGAACATCCTAAGAAGCCTTCTTCTTATTCTG
>ENA-OREN01003341-OREN01003341.1-marine-metagenome-genome-assembly--contig:-NODE-3341-length-15037-cov-5.134626_pt1 | contig 15037 bp, 15 predicted proteins | sample MGYA00248624_ERZ508555 | MGnify/ENA primary metagenome ERZ508555 (study PRJEB26222, sample SAMN06267773) | marine metagenome | isolation source: Saanich Inlet, British Columbia, Canada | place...
CTTAGTAAAAAGGCGGTGATGGGCGTCAATCGACCCTCTGTATAACGGTAAGCGGCAGGGGAATCGCCATCCATGGAGCCAAAATTTCCTTTTCCGTCCACGAGTGGATAACGCATGGAAAAGTCTTGCGCCATTCTGACCATGGATTCGTAGGTGGAAGAGTCTCCATGGGGATGGTACTTACCGAGAACTTCTCCAATTATTTTTGCTGACTTGACATGTTTGCTCGCTGCATTCATCCCCATACTTTCCATAGCGTATAAAATACGGCGATGGATGGGTTTGAGTCCATCGCGAACATCGGGTAGCGAGCGCGATACGATTGTGGAGAGCGCATAGGTCAGAAACCTTTTTTCGAGCTCTTCTTGTAGATCAGATGTTTTTTCTGGTCTCATTTTTCCTGTGAATTAAAGATTATTTGTATTTGAAAGTGAAAAGGTGATTTAAAAACTTGACGTTTCAAGGTGACGATCTTATTAGGTTCCAAGCATCATGAGGAGTATTTGACCTTTCGAGGCAGTAATCTGAGTAACACTAAATAAGTCAACTGTTTAACTCGAAGTATCCTGTTTTAATAATTTTACCGTAGGTTCCAGAATTACAATATATTGTGTGCTAAAGTCAAATATATACAATATGAAGTATCGTAAAGCAAGCAAAATCAATGCTTAACTGTTTTTGCTATTTTAAAAGGAAACCTGCAAGAAGAGCTTTGAAATCCTTTTGATTGCAGTTCCATCCTAGAAGAGATGGACTTAATTTTAGGGATTTCTATATTTTGAGGAGTAATTATGTCAGACCCAAAGTTACAGGAAAAAATCATTGATGCACTAAAAACGGTTCAAGATCCTGACCTTCATAAAGATATTGTCAGTCTTGGATTTGTTAAAAATATGCAGCTCGATGGCGGTAAGGTGAAATTTGATGTTGAACTGACAACACCAGCCTGTCCCGTTAAAGAGCAGTTGAAAACAGAATGTGAAACTAAAGTCCAAGCCATTGACGGGGTAGATAGCGTTGATGTCAATATGACAGCCGTGGTTCGTTCTACCCAGCACAGTCAACCAGTTCTACCTGGAGTTAAAAATATTATTGCAGTAGCAAGTGGAAAGGGTGGGGTAGGTAAGTCTACTGTCAGCACCAATCTTGCAATTGCCTTGTCGATGACCGGCGCAAAGGTAGGCTTGATGGATGCAGATATTTATGGTCCTAGTATTCCGCAGATGATGGGTATTCCCATCAGTTCCCCAAAAGTGGGTGAGGAGAACAAATTTTTTCCGCATGAAAAATATGGATTAAAAGTGGTCTCAGCAGCTTTTCTTACTAAGCAAGGTCAGCCATTGATGCTTCGCGGACCGATGCTGGGCGGTATCATCCAGCAATTCTTACAGAACGTTGAATGGGGAGAACTGGATTATCTGGTTATTGATTTGCCTCCTGGAACAGGTGATGTGCAGTTGACTCTGACGCAGAAAGCACCACTTTCAGGTGCGGTAGTCGTGACGACTCCGCAGGAAGTCAGCCTGATCGATGCTGATAAAGGTGTGAAAATGTTTCAACAGGTCAAGGTACCTTTGCTGGGTATTGTCGAGAACATGAGTTATTTTATTTGTGATGGTTGTGATAAGAAGCACACCATATTTAAAGAAGGCGGCGGGCAAACTCTCGCTGATACTTTTAAGATTCCACTTCTCGGTCAAATTCCGATAATCCCTGCCGTAGTTGAAGGTGGAGATTCAGGTGTGCCAATCGTCATGGGTGACGCAGAATCACCTGCAAGCCAGGCTTATAAAAATCTGGCAGGGCAAGTGGCGGCGCAGTTGAGTATCAACCAATCTAAAGACGATACTGTGGATGCCTCATTTGAATTAGCTTGGAAAAGCTAATCAACTAGGCGTGGGGCCAATGGGTCAGTAGCTGTTAAGCGACTAGACTCGATGAGGCTTTTAGAGACAACTAGATAAACTTTTCAATCTATGGCGGGTGAGCCGCCAATGATACAAATAGAAAAGGATAAATAATTATGGCAGCACCCGCCCCAAAAAATATCAAACAGGTCAATGAAAACACTCTGGGAATTTCCTGGAGTGATGGTCATGAATCTGAGTATCCGGTAAAAAAATTACGCGAAAATTGTCCTTGCGCGAATTGCATTGATGAATGGAGCGGGAAAAAATTGATTCAGCCAGGTTCAATTCCTGAATCCATTCGTCCGAGTAATTTGAAAGCGGTGGGCCTTTACGCCATCCAATTCTACTGGAATGACGGTCATGATACGGGGCTTTACACACACGAACTTCTCAGACAGCTTTGCCAATGCTCTGTGTGCTTAAGTAAAAATTGAAGGTTGTATCCCCTGATATTTGTGACATGACTGCAATGTAAGTGAAACCTGATTGTAATAGGGAAATGTCATAATAAAGATGGATGGATGTCCCTCTGCCGATACCTCCCCCCTTTCTTTTCTCTAGCGGTGGAGGGGTTTCTTTCTCCAAAAATTTAAAGTACGAGTGCTAACCCCCATACAGGTTAAGTGCTCCAACCCGAACGGGAGCGGTGGTCAGGCCGCTCTCGTTTGTTTTTATAGCGTGCCGTCATGGGAGATAAGTTTATACTTGTTGAGCCAAAGTAGCCATTTGCATCCTTTAGAATAGTTCATTCCTTTTATCGCTTTGTTATCGGGGGATAGCAAGAATGTCGCCATGATAATTTTTAGTGATGTCTAGTTGTGGGTAATAATCCAGGCCGTTGGTGTTATTCAAAAGAGAATAATCTAAACCTTCAAAAAACTTTTTAAGTGTTTTCTTTGCCAGATCCCTTTCGCTATCTAAAATATAACGGTCTTCTAATTCAAATAAAATTGTCGGCCTGAATTTCTCAATGGTCTTTTCTGCGGATTGCAACACTTCCAGTTCCGTCCCCTGTGTGTCAATCTTGATTAAAAGAACCGGATCGCTACTGTCGGCAAAAGTGTCATCGATGCTAATTGTGGGAACCGTGATTTCATCATGCTCCTTGATGTCGGAGTTGAGTTTTAAGCTCGATCGGCCCATATTTTCTGCACTTTTTTGCGCATAAAATTTTAGTGATTTTTCTGTAGAGTTTGAGACGGCAGAGTTAACAGGTTCGACATTTTTAAAATTGTTCAGTTTGATATTACTTTTTAGCCGAGCAAAAATTTCAGGATGGGGTTCGTAGCAATGAAATTTAATTTGAGGGTGCTTGGCCGCTAACGGTAAAGTGTTAGCGCCTATATTAGCACCCACATCTATCATTACTCCATTTGATCCATCCAAATAAAGACTCATGATTTTTGCGATATGCTCTTCCCAAATTTTATCCAGATAGATAGTGGTTTCAATCAAATTCCCAGGCTGGCAGTGCATTAAATAGTCTTTGCCTTGGAATGATCCTAAAACAACACCTTCTTTAAAGTTGAGCGCATCGATATTGTATGCCAGTGCTTTTTCTTTGAATAGTTTTAAAAAGTAATCCTTTTTTCTAAATAGGGGATGCGTGTTATGGAAAAAGGGATACATCTTTCTTTGTAAGATCAACTGCAGCTTTTTCAACTTGTCTACACGTTTTCTAAATTTACTCATTTTTCAATCTTTCTTGATTTGCCATCTTGATCAATCGCGACATAGGTGAAAACAGCCTCGGTCACGCAATAACGCTCGGCGGCTTTTTCGTGAAGCACGGGTTTAACCCAAACCTCGAGCTTGAGCACTATTGAAGAATTACCAATTTTGATGCACTTCCCATAACAGCAAACCACATGCCCTACATTGACGGGTTTGTAAAAAGTTATTCCGTCGACTTTGACGGTGACAACTCTACCTTTAGCGATTTCCTTAGCCAGAATACCTCCGCCAATATCCATCTGAGACATGATCCAGCCGCCGAACATATCGCCATTGGCATTGGTGTCTGCTGGCATAGCTAAAGTTCGTAATAAAAGATCACCCTCAGGGTCTCTTTGTGCATCTGTCATAGGTGTCTCCTAGAATTCGAAAAGAAGAATTATACCTCAGTTAGAATTTTGAGTATTTATTTTAGTTGGTAAAATTGGCAGGTTGAAGTTTTGTGACTTCACCTCGCAGCTTTTCTTTCAGGTTGGGTTTGCCTCCGGCTTTGACTTGTTGCCTTGCAACAACCAATATCATAGAAAGTCCTAATCGAGGTGTAAGGCGAAGAGTCGGAAGGGTGAGTCGTTGGAAGAACGGAAATATGGTTTTACGTTGGGCAGCTTCAGCTTTTTTATCTGCCGAGAAAAACTTCAGGAGGATTATGGGATACAAAGACCTTTGGACTTTAGAAGCAATCTTAGGACGATCAATAGTCACCCGTATTGACAAATATAAAAACTTAGCTTAAAACTATTGCAAGGTCTCGCTTATTAAGTTCCAACTACCGTTGGGACAGTCTCAGCTAAAGTATTGATCCAAAAGTGGAGGAAAGAATATAACCAATTCCGACCGCACAGTTCACTGAACTATCAACCTCCAACTCCTGTAAAGATAAAGCCAAAAGTAGAAATACTAACTTAGAAAGTGGTAAAACTTAATGGGGCAGGCCAATGGAGTCGATTCGATACTTGGCTGTATGTTGTTATTGGTTTGATCGAATATGATAGAAATTATCCAAAGGGGTAGAATTCACCGAATTGGTGGAATTTATAGAACGCCTAAAACTGTTTGTAAATAAATTAGATAAGAGAAACCAGCCTGTTTTCAAAGCCTTCCTAAAAACGCCAATTTATAATTCGTTTGTATTTTACAACTAGGATTCATGTTGTTCCAATAATATTGTCTTATTTAAGGGGGAAAATGCTCAAAGGAATAGGCGGATTCATTCTTCTCGGGATTTTATTGTTCGTTCTGGTATTTAACACTCATGTGACCCTTCTCGGCTCAGGGTTTCTCATTGGAGATGGAGAGTATGTTTTCACCTATCACGATCTGGTGAAAGAAGCAGAAACGCTAACGGTGAAATTCCCCAACGAAGATGATATTGAAACGGAGGTGGTGTATTCCGATTCTGTAAGCAACCTCGCGATCTTGAAGTTGAAGGAAATGCCGAAAATAAAGCGCCTGCCTCTGGCGATAAGCCAAAATGGATTGGGTGCCATAAGCGAGTCGGTATTCACATTGGGATACCCGTGGACCAACACACTGCAAGACCAGCATCTTTTGATCGAAGGGTCTACTGGTACGTCATCGATGTTGGTTGAATTAAAAATGCCTCTCGATCCGGTGCATAGTGGAAGCCCGTTGTTCAATACCCGGCAGGAAGTGGTGGGAATGGTATTACTGGAGGACCATGCCAAAGCCGCGTTTCCCGTGAAAGGTTCGCATCATTTTGCTATCCCCTCATCATTGCTGATAAAAGCCTTGAAGGCCGCTAAAATTGATATGTCAACTCATCCGGTTGAGAATTTTTCGACGAGAAATGAGTTTATTGTGAAATCGAGGAATAATATTGTTCTGATTGAGGCAAGATAAATGCAACCTGCAGATGAATCTTACATCTTATAGGGAGCTTTATTTGTTTTCCTGTTTCTGGGACTGTTATTGAATGTTGCTAAACGCCTCGGTTCCTTGAACAATTTTCCATCACCTAAAAATAAAAAGAACCCGTGAATCCCCAATTCAATTTTGATAATAGCTTTGCTCGCAGTCTTGAAGGATTTTTCAAGCCGTGTCAGGCAGAGCCTGCTACTGCCCCGACACTACTGCAGTTCAACCATGCACTGGCGAAAGAACTTGGTCTCGACCCGGTCGCACTCGATTCGGAAGCAGGTTTGGCAATTTTCTCCGGTAATGCAACACCCGAAGGTTCAGAACCGCTAGCTCAGGCTTATGCGGGACACCAGTTTGGCGGGTTCTCACCGCAGTTGGGGGATGGACGCGCGCTTCTCCTCGGGGAGGTGATCGACACCCAACAACGCCGCCGCGATATTCAGCTTAAGGGTTCAGGGCGCACTCCTTTCTCTCGTGGTGGAGATGGGTTGGCGGCTATTGGCCCGGTGTTGCGCGAATACTTGATAGGGGAGGCCATGCATGCGCTTGGCGTCCCTACGACACGAGCTCTGGCGGCTGTTGCTACGGGAAAACACGTTTATCGGGAAATCGCTTTGCCAGGGGCTATTCTCACACGGATTGCGGCTAGCCACATCCGCGTAGGCACGTTCCAGTATGCTGGTGCGCGGGGGGACATTTTGAAAGTCCGTGAACTCGCCGACTATGCTATTCAGCGACACTATCCCGATACGTCCGATGCAGAAAATCCCTATCTGGCATTCTTCGCGGCTGTCGCCGATGCCCAGGCCGCCTTGGTGGCGCGCTGGATGAATATCGGCTTTATCCATGGAGTAATGAACACCGACAATATGACGATCTCCGGTGAGACTATCGATTATGGCCCTTGCGCGTTTATGGATAAGTATGCGGCAAGCACCGTGTTCAGCTCAATAGATCAATACGGTCGCTATGCTTATGCGAATCAGCCGGAAATTCTGACTTGGAACCTGGCGCGATTGGCAGAAACGCTGATCCCGCATGTAGATACTAAGAAAGAAAGAGCCATCGAATTATTAACCGAAACGATCGAGTGTATTCAGCCTCTATATGAGTCTTACTGGCTGTCGGGGATGCGATCCAAAATCGGTTTGACGACGGAAGATATTCTCGATCAGGAACTGATCAACGACCTGCTAAAAATAATGGAAGCAGGGCAAGCAGATTTTACCCTTGTCTTCCGCCGTCTCTCTAAAACTTTACAAGGGGATAGTGACGCAGTGCGAAATCTGTTCAAAGAACCAGATGCCTTCAACGCTTGGGTAGTACGTTGGCAAAAACGCCTGGAGAAAGAAGACATTTTAGCGGAGACGACAGCGCAGTCAATGGATAGAGTCAACCCCATCTACATCCCGAGGAACCATAAAGTCGAAGAAGCCCTTGCCGCCGCAGTCAATCAAGACATGACGCCGTTCACGAAACTGCTGGAAGTTGTAATCCAACCCTTCGATGAAGTCGCAGGCAACGAAGCCTATGCCGAGCCAGCCCCAGCCACCAACAGACGTTACCAGACATTCTGCGGAACCTAGGCCAAACTCAAGGTAAAACCAAAAGAGCTTTAGGAACGATTGAAATCGCTTAAATAATGTTGGAACATTTTTATTACTCTATTGGTTTTATCAATGTTCTCTTGAGAAAGTTCTGAAGTAAAGCCTTTGTCAAAGTACTCTGAAAAACCGTCCAATTTGCTGTTTTCTACTGGGTCCAGATCAGCAAATGCCATTCTCCAATTCTTAAAACTTCGTTCTTGAATTTCTTCATCATAAACCAAACTTACAGATGTGTTTCTATCGTCGTTTTCTATGTTTTCCAGTAGCCTGAAAATTTCTCCCTTTTCCCCTTCTAGAATCTGAAAAAAATCTCTACTTTTTTGCGATAAACCATTATGCCCGTTATAAGACGTTGGGGATTTTTATCTCTTGATACTTTTAAGATATCTAGAATGTCTGAATCCTGCATTATTCTTGATGCTACGCTGCAGTAAAATAATGTATGCATGGAATTGGCACTCCTATTTCAAAGGTGAAATTAAGCGCTACTAAAATTAGTGTAACACTCGGGAGTGTTTAAAGTGCTTAACTGTAGGGGCTAACTCATGATCTGTTTAATTATATGGTCTTCTTGTGACCAGAAATAAATTAGGTTGCCCTGATTTTTTTCTTGTTCGAGTTTAAAATGGGTTTTATGCTAACAATACTCTTTATGAAAACTCTCTTGCCAAAATCCCAGCGTGTGGTTTTAACTATGATGTTGCTGTTGTTTTATGCTCTTCCCGTATCGGCGGACTTAATGGATGAAGGTAAAACGGACAGTGCCATTAAGATGCTGGTGTTTCCTAAATCACTTCGAGTAATTGAAAGCCAAGGTGATAAGATGAATACCGTTTTTTCTGATCCCAAACGAATTCGCAAAACGCTTTTGAAACTCGACCCCGCTAGAGTCGCACCTGCCAAAGTGGGAGAGCCTGTCATCAGTCCGGTGACTCGAGATAGCCTTCAGCAACTAGCCAAACGATATAGCGAAGATATTATCTTCATCTTCCGACGAACGTTGGACGGCACTAAAAACACAATTCGTCATCAGGGGATACTTTATCTAGCCAGGCAGAAAAAGGTGCTGGCCTTAAAAGAAAGTAGGAACTCAGGGAGTTTGCAAGAAATGGATTTGGTTGGACTCAAAGCCTTGGCCAAGGAAGCCCGAAGAGTTCTACATGCAAAAAAGTTCGAAAAACGCCAATCGGCTTACTAAATAGGAAGTGATCGTCTGCTAACCGAGGTCCCCTTTTTAAAGGCATACCGATTAAGAGCAAAAAGGTGAGGTTGTTTTAGACTCTGGATAAGCTAGTACCAGAAAAATAAGAGTCCGGACGGCAGTCAGAAAAATCTCTTTCAATAGGGTTATTTGTATGAGGTTTACTAAATTCATTTAAGAATTTTGCAAATCTTTTCATTTGAAAGATGCTCTGGAACACAACCATCAATTTCTCTTTTTCTGATCAGATGTTGATTTTTTTTTTAACAAAAGCATTCACTTTTTTCTTATCGAGTTTTTGTAATTTATCTCTAATTTTCTGTGGGTTAATTCATTTGGTTACCTATGATTTTTTTTCTATTAATCCAAACCGATTTCAATAAAATATAACTTTTGTATAAAAATAAAGTGTGATAGTGGATAAATGCTGGCATTGAGCATACTGGGTGTCTTTTAATCGATCTTAAAGGTGAATTTATAAATATAGTCAAGTAGCAATTTGAAGGCGTGTTAAAGAGCTAATCGGGAAGAACCGCCTTTTAATTGTTATTTATTAGGGTCATGCCATTCTTTCTTCAGGAATTCTGATTTTTGTGTTTGTTCTGAGGACATTATTTTTTCTAATTTAACTATATTTTGTTTTGCTTCCTCGTCCCCAGCTAGAAACCACCACATTCGCGCTTTTGAAAAATCTTTAGGAACTCCTTGACCCGTTGCATATATTAGTCCCAAATTATATTGTGATGTTGAATGGCCCAATTCTGCCGATTGGCGAAACCACTTGATCGCATTCATAAAATCCAGTTGGGAATAATAGAGAGTCCCTACCTGAAAATGGGCCTCGGCATTTTGATATTGAAGTTGGGTGACTCGCTTAAAATGATGTATTGCTTTTTCTTTCTGATTGCTTTGGGTGAACGCATTGGCGAGGTTGAAATGAGCCTCCACAAAACCGGGGTTTTTTCCTATTGCTTTTTGAAAATATGGAATAGCCTTCTCCAAATTTCCTTCAGAGACCAAAGCGTTACCAATATTGTTATAGGCTTTGAAATAGTACGGTTTGAGTTCAATGGCTTTTTCAAATTGAGTTATAGCTTGTCCGGTTTTATTCTCAGATAATAAAACCACTCCGAGGTTGTAATACGCGTCGTCATATTCGGGATTAAGCCGTATGGCTTCTTTGTAAATTTTGATTGCCGCTTGAGGTTGTCCTTCCTCAAACAAAGCCGCGCCGAGGTTGTTGTAAGCTAAGTCAAAATGGTGGTTTTGGGGTTGCGTGACCTCAATGGCATGAGTGAATAGGGTGATGCTGTTTTTCCAGTGTTCCAATTGATACTAGGTAACGACCAGCAAGCTCGAGAGTGTTATTCCTGCCAGTGCCGATTTTGTACGGAATTTTGTGTTAGGGAAGAAATCGGAAACTCCCCAGACGATCAAGCAAAAAATACCTATAAGAGGCATGTAGGTATAACGGTCTGCCATAGACTGTGCGCCTACCTGTAAAATACCAATCACAGGTATTAAAGTGCCAACATACCAAAACCAACCAAAGGCAAAATAGGGCGCCTTCTTCATAAGACGAATGCATATGAATGTAACGCTCAGCAATGCCAGTGGGGAAAGGCCTCCTTTCCATATAGCAAGTGTTTCGCCAGGGTGAGGGTAGAGCACTGAAAGATGAGTAGGCCATATCGTTTTACTTAAATAAGTAATATATACAACCATCGCATTGTTGAGCCTTGCAAAAAATGAAATCCCTCCCTCCATGGCGCCACCGAGTTTTTGGGCGAGAAGAGTTACTACACACGATGCGAAGGTGAGCAAGAACAAGGGCACCTTTTCGACAATTAGAGAACATATTGCTTTGAGTGGGTTCTTCAATGTAATTCGACGAAGGGGCCAGAAGTCCATCAAGAGTAAAACAAACGGGAGTGTTACTAACATGGGTTTTGCCATCAGTCCCATCAGAAAAAAAAGAAAACCAGAAGATAAGTATTTAACCTTTTATTATTTACATATTGTGTGTAAGCCACCAGAGTAAGTAAAAAGAAAAATAAGCTTAAAACGTTCTTGCGTTCAGAAATCCAGGTCACCGATTCCACATTGAGTGGATGAAAAGCAAAGAGCGTGGCAACGCAACCACTTTTCCAAGCTTCTCCTGTCATTCGAAAGAAGACCAGAAACAGCAAAAGGGCATTGGCGATATGGAGAATGAGGCTGGTCAGATGATGGCCCGTCGGGTCGTTACCATAAATCTGGTAATCTAGCATATGAGAAAGCTAGGTAACAGAGTGCCAATTCGAAAAATTTAATGAAGTGAATGCCCAAACGATGCTTTCGGGATTCAGGCCCGCCTGCACCATTGGGTTATTCGTTACATAATCCGGATCATTATAATTGATGAATTCATGATTCAATACCGAAGAGTAAGTAAGAAATATAATGACTGCAAAAAAATACAGATTTTCATATTCTTATTTAAGGCATATTTATTTTATAGGTCAATAGGGCATGGATCCCTAGGATACAAGTCGAGCGTAATGGTGTTTAAATGTCCCTGACATCTGCGGCAGTTCGCCGTTCGCCGCTACATGCCTACTTTTTCGCGGACTTCATCCATCAACTTGGCATCGATGGTGGTGGCGCCATTTTCAATCGCATAATTGATGACGGTTTTCTTCGCCATACCTCTTACAAAGAAAGGCACTTTTTTGATGCGTTGTTCGGCTTCTTCTGTCCAAATTAGAGTGTCTTCGGGATTTTTGCTTTTCAGTTCTTCTTTAGCCTGAGCTAATGACGAGCTGACTGCGGCCATGGGTGCTTTGCTGACATCGGTTGCACCACCCATTTCGACACCCAGTTTGCTAACGAATTCGGTTTCGAAGTTATTGGTTAACATGGCGATCATATGTCCACATTTTTTGCATTTGAACTTCATCGTCAGGTTTTGTTTTTCTTCTGGCATGATGCCATCAACCTGTACTTCCATTTTTACATCACAAGGGATACAAAGGAATTTCATTACGCCTCCTAATTGGGACTATTTTTTGATAAATTTTTCGATATTGTCAACCGTATCAGCGATCGCTTTACCGGTTACTGAATCTTTAAACTCGGTGAAGAAAAGTTGCCCAGATTTGCTTTGCGACACGCGTGTGTCGAAAGGTATTTTGCCGATATAGGGAATTTCTTTTCTTTCCGTTAACTTTTTCACATCATCTCCAGCGAACAGTTTGCCTTCTTTTTCACAATGCGGGCAAACATAGGTGGCCATGTTTTCTACCAAGCCGATAATGGGCACACCCATTTTATTATTTTTGGTGATCGATTTAGTAACGATATGCTGGGACAACATGGATGGGATGGTGATTTCCACTGCGCCTACCAGTTCTGGAATGAGGGAACGAATGTTATCTATCCGGTCACTTCCTGGTGGCATGTCTATGAGTAAATAGTCCAACTCGCCCCAATTGGTGTCTGCAAGTAGTTCGCGGATTGCGGTGGATTCCATTGTGCTGACCCATACGGCTGTGGCGTTAGCTTCTTCAGTCCACATCACAGGAGTGTCTGCGGATTTCAAAAGCATATCCATTGACATGATTTTGATGCCTTGATGTCCGACACCGGGTTCTATACCATCGTCTTTCGTTTCGAGCTTGTTATTGCCCACACCGAGCAAATGACAGATGCTGGGTCCGTTCAGATCTGCATCGAGGATGCCTACTTTGAATCCCCGGTCTGCAAGGCAGGAAGCTATGTTAGCAGTGATTGAGCTTTTGCCCACTCCGCCTTTACCGCTCATAAGAGCGACCTTATATTTTATTTTATCGAGCCGGGACCGCAGCTTTGCTCCTAGTTGGGTTACTTGTCCGATAATGTCTGATCCGCCATCGCCTACTAGATCATCATATGTTTTCATGCAAAAACTCCTGAATTTAAGCTGGAACGTATCCCTGATTTTTAGCGGAATTCAAATTTCAATAATAAATGAAAACCCCCTAATTTAAAAGACTTTCTTTGATTTTCGTGATTTTAGACTATCCCGTAAAAATTTATTTTTATCGGTTATTAAAATTTAGGTTGACCTTATCTATTGTACTCATTTAAATTACAAGATTCATCAATGGTAATTCACCATTGTGTAGTGAGTCTCAATTAAATGGTATTGGAATGGATTTAACTGAAGAAGATAAAGCCTACATTAAAGGGGAGGAAACTCTTCTCGAAACCACTCTGGAATCTCTTTGCCAGCAGTTGCCACAGGTGCAGGCGGCTACGATAAACGCCAACCAAGCGGCTAGAGAACTTACCAAGCAAGTGGTCAATGAGTGGAATGACGAAGAAAGGCAACCTCTTATCTCTGATGAAGCAGTTGCACATTCCATTCTGGATATTCGAAAAAATAGCGATAAGGCCTTGCTAGAACTTATTGAGGAGCCTTATTTTGGCAGGGTCACCACTATAGAAGACGATGGCAATGAAGTGTCTTTCCTGATCGGGAAGAAGAGCAATATCGATGCAGGAATTGTGGATTGGCGTAATGGCCCCATCGCCGCTTTGTATTTCAATTATAAACAGGATGAAGAGTTCTATGAGGTGATCAACGATCTGGAGCGCAGTGGCAAGATAAAGCTGCGGCGATCTTTTAAAGTGGAAAACGGTCATCTGGTGCAGATAGATTCCCCTGAAGGGATTTTCCGCCGTACCGAAACGGGCTGGGAAAAACTGGATGCGGACTCAGAAATTGCTGCGCATCGTTCACGTGGAATTCACGCCAAAGAAAAAAGTTTGCCGAGCATTCTTTCTTTAATCACCAAAGACCAGTTCGAGATGATCACGACTGATCCGGAACGCCCGGTCATCATCCAGGGTTCTGCGGGTTCGGGTAAGACGACGGTTGCTCTTCATCGGCTGGCGTGGTTGCTTCACGAGAACAATTCGACCGTTAAATCAGAAAACACCCGCGTGATTGTTATGAATAAATCGCTGGCTGTTTATGTCTCCGCAACTTTGCCTTCAATGGGTATTGATGATGTGCAGACCACCACTTTCAATAGCTGGGCTTTATCTATTATTCGCAAGTCCATGCGCACTCAACCTTTTTTCAAGTTTCTCACTATTCCATCTTTTGTTGAAGAGATAAAATTTTCTGAAGAGATACTGAAAGCTCTCGACGGCTTGGTGGAAAAGCAAGGGAAGGCTCTTGATGAAAAAATTAAAAAGGAATTTTCGAGCCGGACGGCTCACCTTGAAGGTTGGGCGAAGGGTAAAGGGAAGCCTGTTTTGCCCCGGTTACGAGATTTCCGTCATGAGGTAAAGAACTCGAAGCTCCCGGAAGCTGAAAAACAGCAGAAATTGGGATTCGTTAAGAAGCAGATAGCTAATCAGGAAGATTATTTGCAGGACCTTTACAACCTGCTTTCTGACACGGAACATTTGAAAAAATATTTGAAACGCGATGCCAAGTTGGTATCCAACCTTGAATATCTCAAGCGCCTGACCGACAAGAACAGGCTTAAAAAGAATCTCGACTATTTTGATATGTCTTTGGTTCTGAGATTTATCCAGGTTAAAAATGGGGGTCTGCCAGATGGTGACGGTGGAACGGTTTTGCTGGATCATATCGTTATTGATGAAGCTCAGGATTTTGGTCCTGTAGAGTTCGCTATCATGATGGATGCGGTGAGAGATAAACACCAGATAACGATTGTCGGCGATGTGGCGCAGAAAATTCTTTTCGCAAGAAAATTTATTGGCTGGAAAAAAGTGGTCGAATATCTAGGCTTGGATGAAGATTCTATAATTCAGCTGGAAGTTTCTTTTCGTTGTACTGTTCCCATTATGACCTTGGCGTATAAAGTGGCAGGCGACCCTAAAACGGTTGAGGGAAGGGCGGGGCCAGCCCCTGAGTGGAAGAAGGTTGATAATTTTGTTGACCTTACTGAAGCACTCGCCGATTGGTCACGTGGGTTACTGCGTGCCGATCCCTACAAATTAGTCGCGCTGATATGCCGGTATCCGAAACAGGCTATGGAGCTGAAGGAGGAGATGGAAAACTATTTGCCGGGAGAAGTGCGACTCGGCCATAGAGACCAGTTTTCCTTTGAACCGGGTGTGCTTGTTACGAATATCCATCAGGTGAAAGGGTTGGAGTTTGATTCTGTTGCGTTAGTGGAGCCAGATGAAGAAAACTATCCGGAAAAAAGAGAGGAAAGCCGCAATATGATTTATGTCGGCATCACTCGAACTCAGGAAGACCTGCTCTTGGCAACGATCCGGCCATATTCTTCGGTTTTATTTTAATTAAGTATTGCGAAAACGGGCAAGCGGACTATATTTATTCTTGAAGGCATTTGAGACCCACCTTAACCAAGGAGGTAAATATAGGAACAGAAACTCCGCCTGATAAGTTTAGAAGAACAAATAAAATAATCCGTATATAATTATGGATAGCCCTCCAACGGGAGATGGCATAAAAAAGAGAAAAAACGCGTTGAGCAGTTGCAACGCGTTTTTTATTTTAGGAGATAGGCTTGGCATTTTCCTCCCTCTTCTTAATGAGGGACAGGGTTGGAATGAGGGGGATTTTATAATATCTTCTAATTAACAGTGTTCTATGCAAGTTGGGAAATGAAAAAAAAATATCTTCTTATAATTGAATATGAAGGCACGGCATACCACGGCTGGCAGGTGCAGAAAAATGGAAT
>ENA-OREN01003342-OREN01003342.1-marine-metagenome-genome-assembly--contig:-NODE-3342-length-15032-cov-4.079906_pt1 | contig 15032 bp, 15 predicted proteins | sample MGYA00248624_ERZ508555 | MGnify/ENA primary metagenome ERZ508555 (study PRJEB26222, sample SAMN06267773) | marine metagenome | isolation source: Saanich Inlet, British Columbia, Canada | place...
GGTGGAATCTGGTAGACACGCTGTCTTGAGGGGGCAGTAGCGAAAGCTGTGCCGGTTCGAGTCCGGCCATCGGCACTGATATTGTTTAAAAAAAACAAATATAAAAGATATAAACAAGATATCCACATTCAGGTTGATTAATAATGTTTTTAAAAGTATGTCTCTAATGCTAAGTAATTGATTATATATATTTTATTTTTATAAAAAGCTGATACAATACCATTGCTTTCTGGGGATTAATTAAATAGGTTCTTTTGTAAAAAAAAATGCTCGAGAATTACCTACCAATATTAATATTTTTAGCAGTAGCTGCCACCTTAGGAATTCTATTGCTATGTCTCGGTTTTCTTCTTGGAAAAGGAGAAAAATCCGATGCAAAACTGTCCCCTTATGAATGTGGTTTTGAGGAATTCGAAAACGCTAGAATTCCTTTTGATGTTCGATATTACCTTGTTGCAATACTCTTCATAATCTTTGACCTAGAGATTGCTTTTTTATTTCCTTGGGCTATAGCTCTTAATTATATTGGCCCTAGCGGTCTTATCTCTATGATTGTTTTTCTTAATGTTTTAGTCATTGGATTTATATACGAATGGAACAAAGGTGCACTTGAATGGGATTAAAACAAGATAAAGATTTAATTGTTGACCAAGGTCCAGGTTTTGTAATCACATCAATTGATAAACTTGTTAACTGGGCAAAATCAGGATCTGTTTGGCCTGTGACTTTTGGATTAGCATGTTGTGCTATTGAAATGATGCATTCAGGTGCATCAAGATATGATACTGATAGATTTGGTGTTGTTTACAGACCAAGCCCAAGACAATCTGATGTAATGATTGTAGCTGGTACTCTTGTCAATAAAATGGCTCCTGCTCTGAGAAAAGTTTACGATCAAATGCCCGAACCTAAGTGGGTAATATCAATGGGATCATGTGCAAATGGGGGTGGCTATTACCACCATTCATATTCAGTTGTCAGAGGCTGTGATCAAATTATACCAGTGGATATTTATGTGCCTGGATGCCCACCCACAGCAGAAGCATTGATTAATGGAATAATTGAACTTAAGAACAAAATAAAAGAAGAAGAGACCATAGTCCGTGGATAATCATACTTTAATTAATTCCCTAAAAAATAAGCTTTCTGCTTACGATATCCAATACCATCATGTAAAAAATTCTGTCACCATTGAAATAAGTAAAAATGATCTTATCCCAATTTGCAAAACACTAAAATCAGAATCAACTCTTACATTTAATATGCTGATAGATATTTGTGCTGTAGATTATCTTACATATGGAGATGCAGATTGGAAAACACTAGATGCTACAAATACAGGTTTTTCAAGGGCTGTGAAAAAAACAATAATTCCTGATCCTGATGAAAATTATGATGAAAAAAGATTTGGCATTTTTTATCAACTACTGTCCCTAGATCATAACATGAGATTGTCTATCTCAACATATACTGGTAGCACCAATCCACCAACCATAGACTCTATTCATGGAATATGGAACGCTGCTGATTGGTTTGAACGAGAAGCTTTTGATCTTATGGGTATCCAATTTAAAGGCCATCCCGATCTAAGAAGAATACTCACTGACTATGGATTTATTGGTCACCCATTTAGAAAAGATTTTCCAACCAATGGAAACTTAGAAGTAATGTATGATCAAAATTTGGAAAAAGTTGTTTACAAACCTGTATCCATAACAACCCGTCCTGGTGTCCCTAGAATAATTCGAAAAAATAATGACATCGAATAATTTAAAACTTAACTTTGGACCACAACATCCAGCTGCTCATGGAGTCATGCGTTTGATCATGGAAATGGATGGAGAAGTTGTTGTTGGAATGGACCCACATATTGGTTTACTCCATCGAGGAACAGAAAAACTAGCAGAAACTAAACCGTTTAACCATTCCATTGGTTATATGGATCGCATGGATTATATCTCTATGATGTGTTGTGAACATCCATACATACTAGCCATAGAAAAACTACTGGATATCACACCGCCAGTTAGATCTCAGTACATTAGGGTTATGTTTGATGAAATTACACGAATACTAAATCATTTGCTTTGGCTTGGTTGCCATGGACTTGATATTGGGGCCATGGCACTTTTTTTATATTGCTTTAGAGAACGCGAAGATCTTTTGGATTGCTACGAAGCTGTATCAGGTGCAAGAATGCATGCCACATACTATAGACCAGGTGGAGTTTATAGAGATTTACCAGATACTATGCCTAAATATAAATCTAATAAATATATCTCTGAAAAGAAGGTGCAAAAACTTAACTACAACAGAGATGGATCATTACTTGATTTTATTAAAGATTTCACAGATCGATTTCCAAGCCATATTGATGAATATGAAACATTACTAACGGACAACCGTATTTGGAAACAAAGGACTGTCGATATTGGGATTGTCAGCCCTGAAAGAGCCATAGAGTTAGGTTTTACTGGACCTATGCTTCGTGGTTCAGGTATCGCATGGGATCTGAGGAGAAAACAACCTTATGAAGTCTATAACGATATTGATTTTAAAATACCCGTTGGTGTTAATGGTGATTGTTATGATCGTTATTTAGTAAGAATCGAAGAAATGAGACAGTCTAACCACATTATTCAACAATGCATACAATGGCTTGAAGAGAATCCTGGTCCCATTATGATTGATAATAATAAATTAGCTCCCCCAAAAAGATCTGCAATGAAACATGATATGGAATCTTTGATTTATCACTTCAAACTCTTTACAGAGGGATACTCTGTACCAGAAGGTAATGTTTATAGTGCAATAGAACACCCAAAAGGTGAGTTTGGTGTTTTCTTGATGTCTGATGGAGCAAACAAACCATATCGTCTCAAAATTAGAGCTCCTAGCTTCTCTCATCTTGCTGCAATTAGTGAAATGTCTAAAGGACATATGCTGGCTGATGTTGTTTCAATTATAGGAACACTAGATGTAGTATTTGGAGAAATCGATCGATAAATAAAATGGAAAATACATTACCAAAAAATATTACTGAAACGATTGATCAATGGATGTCAAAGTTCCCACAAGGCAAGCAGAGATCAGCTATCATTGCTGCCCTTCATGCTGTTCAAAAACACAATGATGGCTTTTTAACCAATAACTTAATGGATCAAGTAGCTGAATATATTAATGTACCCAAAATGAATATCTATGAAGTTGCTACATTCTATTCAATGTTTCAAACACAACCTGTAGGTAGGCATGAAATAGCGGTCTGTAACAATATCTCTTGTATGCTCAGAGGTTCAAATGAAATTATTGACCATCTTGAAAAGAAATTAAACATCCGTATAGGTCAATCAACATCCGACGGTAATATTTTCCTAAAAAAAGAAGAAGAATGTCTTGCAGCATGCACTGGTGCACCAATGATGATGGTAGATCATGTCTATATAGAAAATCTGACAATAGAAAAAGTTGATCAAACATTAGAACGATTAAAAAAATAAAATGACTGAAATAAATAAAGTAATATTTGCAAATCATGATGATGTAGATTCTGCATCAATAGAATGCTATATCAAGAATGGTGGTTATAGCGCTTGGAAGAAAATTGTTGCAACAGCTGAGCTTGCAAAAACTAGAGAATCGATCATCAATCAAGTCAAAGCTTCAGGACTAAGAGGGAGAGGAGGTGCCGGTTTTCCTACAGGACTTAAATGGAGTTTCATGCCTAATACTGGGAATCAGCAATACATAGTCTGCAATTCTGATGAGAGTGAACCTGGTACTTGCCACGATAGAGAGATTTTACAGCGTAACCCTCATGCCCTAATTGAAGGAATGGCAATTGCTGGCTTTGCTATTAATGCTACTGTTGGATATAACTATGTTAGAGGTGAATTCATAGAAGACTGCTACCCACAAATAGAAAAAGCATTAAAAGAAGCATATGAATATGGTTTCTTGGGAAAAAATATACTCGACTCTGTTATTAGTTTTGATTTATACAACTACCTTGGAGCAGGTGCCTACATATGTGGTGAAGAAACTGGCTTGTTAGAATCTTTAGAAGGAAAACAAGGAAAGCCAAGGTTTAAACCTCCATTTCCAGCAAATTATGGATTGTATGGAGCTCCAACAACTGTCAATAATACTCAAACCCTTGCTACAATTCCTAAAATTATGACTAATGGTCCAGAATGGTACTCATCAATGGGTACCAAGCAGTCACCAGGAACAATTATCTTTTCTGTTTCTGGACATATTAAAAAACCTGGTAATTATGAATTGCCTCTCGGTATTTCGTTTAGTGACTTAATTAAAATATCTGGAGGTGTTATTGATGATAAAAATATCAAAGCTGTAATACCTGGAGGATCCTCAACAAAAGTATTGCCTGCAGATGTTATTTTGAAATGCAATATGGATTATGAATCACTGGAACAAGCTGGATCATCTCTTGGTACGGGTGCTGTTGTAGTTATGGCTGAGGGAACTTGTATGGTTGAAATACTTAAAAGGATTTCAAGATTCTATTATGCTGAAAGCTGTGGCCAATGCACGCCATGCAGAGAAGGAACTGGATGGCTATATCGAATACTAGATAGAATTACTAATGGACAAGGCAATGAAACGGATATAAATCTACTTTTGGATATAGCCAATAGAATTGAAGGAAATACTATTTGTGCTTTTGGTGATGCATCAGCTTGGCCAGTTCAAAGCTTTCTCCATCATTTTTTTGATGAATTTGAATACATGATTAAAAACAAAGGTAAATCTAAAGCGGCTTAATTATGACTGAAAAAAAAGTAAAAATTAATATCAATGGTGAAGATCATACTGTTCAACAAGGACGTATGTTGATTGAAATCACCGATGAATTAGATATATATATTCCACGCTTTTGCTATCACAAGAAATTATCAATTGCTGCCAATTGTAGAATGTGTCTCGTTGAGGAAAAAAATACAAAAAATGCTATACCAGCTTGTGCAACACCTGTAAATGATGGAATGATTATCAATACTAAATCGAATAATTCAAAAACAGCTCAACAAGCTACTATGGAGTTTTTACTTATTAACCACCCACTGGATTGTCCAATATGTGATCAAGGTGGGGAATGTGAATTACAAGATTTGGCCTACCTATATGGTAAAAATAAATCAAGATTTGATATTCAAAAACAAACCAAACCAAATGATAATCTTGGACCTTTGATTTCTACTGATATGTCTAGATGTATTATGTGTACAAGATGTGTTCGTTTTGGCACAGAAGTTGCTGGCCTTCCTGAAATTGGAACAATGGGTAGAGGTGAATCTTCTACAATAAGTACTTTTGTTGAAGCATCAATTGATCATGAGCTGTCAGCAAACATTATAGATCTTTGCCCTGTAGGTGCACTCAACAATAAACCGTATCGCTATACAGATAGAACATGGGAACTGGACCAAATAGAAAGTATATCGCCTCATGATTGTGCAGGAAGTAATGTTTATTTACATGTTAAAGATAATCTAATCAAGAGAGTAGTCCCTAAACTAAATGAAAATATAAATGAATCTTGGATTTCAGATCGAGATCGCTTCGGTTTTGCGGGAATCTATAGTGATGATAGAGTCAATAATTTCCTGGTCAGGAAGGACAATGCACTCACTTCTGTTAATCAACAAGAAGCAATCAAATGTTTCGTAGATAAACTGCAATCCATAAAAAATAAAAATACGATCTCAGCTCTAATTTCACCTGCATCGTCATTTGAAGAACAGCTATTGTTTTCTCACCTTATGCAAGAAAATAAAGTAAATAATATTGATCATCGTATCAATCAAATTGATTTTTCTGGTGATACTCTAGATCCACTTTTTCCATCACTTGATATCTCATTAAATGAAATAGAGACTATGGAATCAATACTTGTTATTGGTTCAACAATAAGAAAAGAAGCTCCAATAATAGCTCACTGGATCAAAAAAGCAGCAGATCGTAAATGCGAAACTCATTTTATTAATCATTCTCTCGATGAGTATCATTTTCCAATTGAGAATTATATTCTCAGTGAGAATTCGCAGATTGCAGAAAACACTGGTCTTATCCTAAAAGCAGCATTAAATCTAACCAATCATCAAATTCCAGATCATATATTGAATGAACTCAATAAACTCAATAAACCATCTCCTGCTCATATTAAAACTGCAAAATCATTAATTGAAAGGACATCATTAGTAATCTCTGGTTTGGTTTCTAAAAATAATAATCATTACTCTTTAATTAGGAGTTATATTGATATTTTATCCTCAATAACAGATTCCTCTAATGGTGAAGTTACAGTCTGTGCTAATACTCCTGGAGCATATATTAGTGGTTGTATACCTCATCGTTCCTCGTTTGGTCGTACTAAAGATATTGGCTTAAATGCATTACAAATTACAAATAACAACAATAAAATGCTCATACTTTACAATATCGAACCTGCTGATTGTTTATTTGGTAGTGAACTTTCTAATGCTATAGAGTCCGCAGAGACTGTAGTGGTGTTTACTCCTTTCATGAATGATATTTTCAAACAGCATGCGGATATTATAATACCTATTAAAACACCCTATGAGTCGTGTGGGAGTTTTATTAATATATCCGGATTATTGCAAAACTTTAATCATGGACTTAATGAAACGGATACTCTTCAGACTAATCAAGACATTCTTTTTGATGCTCTAGATGAAGCTAATGCTAAAGCATTACCATTTGAAAACATTATTAGCAAAACGCAGTTATTCATTGCAGAATCAAAATCGAATAAAAATAAAAATACAGAACTACCAACAATCAATCCAATTCTAGACCCTAAATCAACAAGAAATTATAGTCTTTACAATGTTGATTCAATGGTCAGAAGATCAAAACCGCTGCAACTTACTAGGGAATCTAAAATACAATCAGAAAAAAAATAAATGGAAGAATTAATTACATCACTATTTAGTTCATTAACATTACAAGAGGTTGAACTAATCATTTCTATTGTAAATATTATTATTGTCACAGCCTCACTCATTCTTTTTGTTGTATTTATGGTTTACTTTGAAAGAAAAATTATGGGTTATATGCATGCAAGAATTGGTCCCAATAGGGTAGGACCTAAAGGTATATTTCAATCCCTTGCTGATACGATTAAATTATTATTTAAAGAAATTATCATCCCTAAAAAAGCAGATAAATTTATGTTTTTGCTTGCGCCCTTACTACTACTGATTCCTGCAATAGCAGCATGGGCTGTAGTACCAATGAATCCAGAATTTCTGATTGCAGATATCAATGCAGGTTTACTGTATTTATTAGCTCTTACTTCTTTCGGTGTATACGGTGTTATTCTTGCAGGCTGGGCATCAAATTCGAAATACGCATTCCTTGGCGCTATGCGAGCAGCAGCACAAATGGTTGCTTATGAAATAGCAATGGGTTTTGCTTTAGTCGGTGTTTTAATGGCGGGAGGTAGTTTGAAATTAGGAGAAATTGTTGCAGCCCAATCTGGAGGTGTTGAAAATTGGTTTTTTATACCACTTTTTCCATTATTTATTGTCTATTTTATATCAGGTGTTGCAGAAACAAACCGACATCCTTTTGATGTAGCTGAAGGAGAAGCTGAAATTGTTGCTGGTTTTCATGTTGAATATTCTGGTGCTGCTTTTGCAATATTTTTCCTTGCTGAATATATCAATATGGCCTTAATATCGATTCTCACTGCTATCTTTTTCTTAGGAGGATGGGAAAGTATTTTTTCTAATTTTTCAGTACTGGAAAAAACATTTTTTAATTTTTTAATTGAGCCCAGTATTTTTTGGCTATTAATTAAAACGTTATTTTTCTTATTCGTATTCATCTGGCTTAGGGCAACATTTCCTCGATACAGATACGACCAACTAATGACTTTAGGATGGAAAGTTTTAATACCAATAACAATAGTATGGATTGGTGTTGAATGCCTAATGTTTGTTATGCAAATAGGCCCCTGGAACTCTGTATGAATATTAAACACCTTATTAAAACTCTGTCTATGATTGATTTAATCAAAGGATTTAATGTCACTTTAAAAGCACTTTTTAGAACAAAGGTAACCGTTCAATATCCAGAGGTAAAAACACCTTTGTCACCAAGATTTAGAGGAAAACTAGCACTCATGAGATATGACAATGGTGAAGAACGGTGTATTGCATGTAAACTTTGTTCTGCGGTTTGTCCTGCTCAAGCAATAACTATTGAATCTGAAGAACGAAACGATGGTACTCGAAGAACTACAAAATATGAGATTGATGCTTTCAAATGTATTTACTGCGGTTTTTGTGAACAAGCATGTCCAGTGGATTCAATCGTTGAGACTAATATTTTTGAGTATCATATGACCGAAAACCACGAAAGAATACAAACTAAAGAAATGCTACTTGCCACTGGTGATCAATACAAAGAAGAAATATCTAAAAACAGAGCCAAGGATTCGAAATATACATAATGATTAAAGAGATAATATTTTACACTTTTTCTTCCATTTTGATCTGTGGATCACTGGGTGTTGTACTTTTTAGAAATCCAGTATATTCAGCTATTTCATTAATACTGACTTTTATTACTAGTGCTTTTCTTTGGTTTCTATTGGAATCAGAATTTTTAGCTCTTATTTTAATTTTAGTTTATGTTGGAGCAGTCATGGTGCTATTTTTATTCGTCATCATGATGCTTAATATCAATAAACAAAAAAAGACCTCAAGATTCAATTCCATTGCTCCTTTATCGCTTCTCATTGGTCTTGTTATATTGCTTGAATTAATAACGCTTATTTGGCTTCAATCTACTCAATTTAAGGAAACTGAAGCCATAGTTTCTAATGCATTATCTGAGAACAATACTCTTGAACTCGGTAAATTAATTTTCTCCCAATACTTATACCCTTTTGAGATTGCAGGTTTTATTCTTTTATTAGGAATAATCATTTCTATTTCTTTAACACTAAGAACAAAAAAAGGTAAAAAAACACAAATTATTTCTAAGCAGGTTGATATTGATCCCAGTAAAAGAGTTCAACTAGTGGACCTAGAAAGAGGAAAAAAATAAATGATAACACTTCAATCTTATCTAACACTATCGGCTATTTTGTTTGCAATTGGAATTATTGGAATAATAATTAATAGAAAAAATATTATCATTATTCTAATGTGCGCAGAACTAATTTTGTTGGCTGTAAATTTTAATTTTGTAGCATTTTCTTACTTCAACCAAGATTACACAGGACAAATATTTGTATTCTTTATCTTAACAGTTGCTGCTGCTGAAGCAGCCATAGGCTTAGCGATATTAGTTACTCTTTATCGCAATAACGAATCCATTGATGTTCAAAACCTAATTACCTTAAAAGAATAAATATGTATGAATTAAGTTTAATGGCTTTGTTAGCACCTTTATGTGGAGCGCTACTAGCAGCTTTTTTTGGTAAATCTTTAGGAAAATGGTTCACAAATACTGTCACGATCATAGGCATCCTAGTATCTCTGGCTTTATCAACTTTATTATTACAAATCTTAATCCATGATCCATCACAAGTGCTCAATCAATCTATTTACACCTGGATGACAATTGGTGAACTCAAATTTGAATTAGGCTTCTTAATTGATAACTTAACAGCAAGTATGATGTTTGTTGTAAGTTTTATCTCTTTAATGGTTCATATTTACACCATTGGTTATATGAAAAATGATCCTGGTTATCATAGATTTTTTACTTATATTTCTTTGTTTACTTTTTCTATGCTTTCTTTATTAATGGCCAATAATTTTCTACAACTATTCTTTGGATGGGAAGCTGTTGGAGTAATGTCTTATCTCTTAATTGGTTTCTGGTACACAAAACCATCTGCAATCAAGGCAAACTTTAAAGCTTTTATCATCAACAGAGTAGGTGATTTTAGTCTCTTATTGGGTATTGCGTTATTGTTTGTAAATTTAGGGACACTCGATTATATATTGATATTTAATGAAGCAGAAACTTTATCTAATATTCCAATAACGAATTCTAGCTCTTCAAATATTTCAACAATAACTCTGTCTTGCTTACTTCTATTTGGAGGAGCAATGGGTAAATCAGCACAAATGCCATTGCATGTTTGGCTGCCAGATTCTATGGAAGGTCCTACGCCTATATCTGCATTAATACATGCAGCAACCATGGTAACAGCTGGTGTTTTTATGTTAGCGAGAATGTCGCCACTATTTGAATTATCAACCTCTGCTTTATCTTTTGTATTGATTATTGGTGCCACAACAGCATTATTTACAGGTTTTCTAGGCTTAGTACAAACTGATATTAAACGAGTAATCGCCTATTCAACATTGTCACAATTGGGATATATGATTGTTGCTGCAGGAGTATCTGCATATTCAGCAAGCCTCTTTCATTTAATGACTCATGCATTTTTTAAAGCCTTGTTATTTTTAACAGCAGGATCAGTAATAGTGGCACTGCATCACCAACAAGACATTAGAAAGATGGGAGGCCTCTACCGTTACCTACCATATACCTATATAACCAGTGTTATAGGAACACTTGCGTTAATTGGGTTTCCAGGTTTTTCAGGATTTTTCTCTAAAGACGCACTCATAGAAGCAGTCCATCACTCCAATATAATTGGTTCTGATTATGCATATATTGCAGTTCTTATTGGAGTTTTTGTCACTGCCTTGTATTCGTTTAGATTACTTTTTATTGTCTTTCATGGCGAGGATAAATTTAAAGGGCAAGATATCAAAGAACCTTCATTGTCGATAGTTGTGCCACTTATTTTATTAGCAATCCCATCAGTTTTAATTGCATGGCCAACAATCGGACCCATGGTTTTCGGTGATTTTTTTATCAACTCAATCACTCAACCTTCAGCTAATGATTTATTTGGATTTGAATTCACAACACCGATAAGTTTTTTAATTCATGCACTAGAAAGCCCTGTTGTATACATAGCTCTTCTAGGATTTATAACGGCATTGTACCTCTACATAATCAAACCTGAACTGACTCAAAAAATATCAAATTTCTTCAAACCCATTCACACCATTCTCTTAGAGAAGTATTATTTTGACTATCTTATTGAACAAGGTTTTGGACAATTATTTAAAAAGATTGGCAATGAATTTTGGAGAATTGGAGATATTAGAATCATTGATCATGGATTAGTTAATGGCATTGGCAGAAATATTCAAAAATTCTCCTCGGAATTGAGAAAAATACAATCAGGGTACATCTATCACTATGCTTTTATTATGATTCTTTCATTATCTCTATTTCTAGGATGGATCATTTATATTTCTATTGAGAAAACATAATGCTACTTAATACAATCATCATTATTCCTCTCTTTGCCTCCTTATTAATCGGTTTAATTGGAAATAAATACTCGAGCCTAAACTACTTGATAGCATTATTTACATCGTTGATCGTATTTCTACTATCACTTTATTTGCTTTATCTTTTTGACCCACTATCAACTAATTATCAGTTTCAAACGCAAATCAATTGGATTGCTCAATTTAATATTCAATACCACATTGGAATTGATGGAATCTCATTGCCTTTAATACTGCTAACAACGTTCATTACTCCATTGGTTATAATGACCTCCAAAACCTCACCAAAAAAAGATTTGCATCAGTATTTAGCTTCTTTCCTTATTCTCGAATCACTCATGATTGGTGTTTTTTCATCATTAGATGCTTTCCTCTTTTATATATTTTGGGAAGCAATGCTCATTCCAATGTTTATTATCATTGGTGTTTGGGGAGGCAAGAATAGAATTTATGCCACCATAAAATTCTTCTTATACACTTTTTTAGGGTCAGTATTTATGTTATTAGCATTAATTTATTTGCATCTTAAAACTGGTAGCTATGCAATAAATGACTTTTATAATGCCAACCTCTCACTAAATGAACAAATAATTATATTTCTAGCATTTTTATTTGCTTTTGGAGTCAAAATTCCAATGTGGCCAGTTCACACATGGTTGCCGGATGCTCATGTTGAAGCTCCAACCGGAGGATCAGTAATACTAGCTGCTATCCTCTTAAAGATGGGTGGTTATGGTTTTTTAAGATTTTCTCTTCCCATTGCAACTGAAGGCGCTGTTTACCTATCAGGCTTTATGATAGTACTGTCTTTAATCGCTATCATCTATATTGGTATGGTTGCTATAGCTCAGAATGATATGAAGAAATTAATTGCTTACTCATCTATTTCTCATATGGGCTTTGTGACTCTAGGGTGTTTCGTATATTTATATGCAAACACTAATGACCTTAATCTTGAAACTGCAAATCTTGCAATCAATGGTGCAATGGTTCAAATGATCTCTCATGGATTAATATCATCTGCACTGTTCTTATGCATTGGTGTCTTGTATGACCGTATGCATACAAGAAAAATATCTGACTATGGAGGTGTAATTACTGCAATGCCTAAATTTGGTGCTTTGATAGTTTTCTTTGCCTTATCAAATGCTGCTTTACCGGGTACATCTGGTTTTGTGGGAGAATTTATTATTATATTAGCCTCATTCAAAATTAATGCTTGGTTTGCGATAATTGCCGCATCAACATTAGTTATAGGAGCATTCTATACTTTATGGATGATCAAAAGAGTAGTTTTTGGAACTGTTGCCAATGAAAAAATTAATGCTCTCAAAGAAATTAATTTTATTGAATCCATGCCTTTATGTTTACTGGCAGCCTCAATATTGCTCATGGGTATATGGCCAAATCCTTTATTTGATTTAATGTCTAATAGCATTAACACCTTATCTGAAATTATTATATCCAAAGCATTATGACTATTACTGAACTAAAATTTTTAGCTCCCGAAATAATTATTGCAATAGGAATTTGTATTCTGGTCCTAATCAAAAGTTTTCATTCATTAAGAACAAACAGTCTATATTCAGTATTAGTTGGAGTTCTAACACCATTATTTGCTCTAGTATCGATAGCTTTTACTTTTAATGACCAATATGAATTGATCTTAAATGAACAAGTAATCATAGATACTCTAGGTTATGGGCTAAAAACTACAGCATATTGCATTGCAATATTGGTTGTATTAGCTACCAATGTTAATAAAAATAATAATCGTAGTGAGCTAATACTAATCGAACTTTTTGCTTTATTAGGAGTCTCAATACTCTGCTCTGCATCAAACTTATTGATTATCTATCTTGGTCTTGAAACACTAGCATTATCTTTATATGGTCTTGTAGCCTCTAACCGAAAGTCAGTTAAATCATCAGAAGCTGCAATGAAGTTTTTTGTACTTGGATCTATTTCTTCTGGGTTATTTTTATATGGTGTCTCATTAATTTATGGATTATATGGAAGTATTAATGTTTCAGACTTTTCTAATCTTTCAATTGACAATTCAATAGAGTTGCAAATAGCTATTGGCTTTCTTATTTGTGGAATTATTTTTAAATTCGGTGCTTTCCCATTCCATAGTTGGGTTCCAGACTCCTATCAAGGATCTACTAATTCAATAGCTCTTTTTATCTCAACAGTACCCAAAATAGGTGCTTTTGCACTTTTATATAGATTATTGATTGAATCTTTTTATTCATTATCTTTTTTATGGTCTTCTTTATTATTAGTGCTGGGACTTTCCTCCATAGTCTTTGGAAACATAGTTGCATTGAGTCAAAACCAAATAAGAAGATTGTTTGGTTATTCCGCTATTGGACATATAGGATTCATACTAATAGGAATATCAGCCATTAATCAAACAGCCATTGAATCTTCTTTAATGTATCTATTTATATACATAATCATGACACTATCTGCCTTCATATCTTTAGAGTTATTGTCTTCTGATTCTAAATCAATCGATACAATAAATGACCTGAAAGGATTGAATAATAGTCACCCTTGGGTTGCTTTAATGTTACTGTTTACAATGTTTAGCATGATAGGAATACCACCTTTTATTGGCTTCTATGCTAAATGGATTATTCTTTCTACGCTTATAGATTCAGACATGATCTATACTGCAACAATTGCAATTATCATATCTGTAATAGCTGCATATTATTATTTAAAAATTGTCTGGTATATGTACTTCGAAAAATCAGATATACCTTTAATGAAAGATACCTCAAGTCTATTACAAAAATTAATACTATTTATAATTGGCACCTCATTACTATTATTGGGATTAATTCCCGAGATATTAATTTCAATGATTGATCGATTATTTCATCAAATATATTGATAGATTAGACAAAAACCATTAGTATCTTCTTCCAACAGATGCGGGGTGGAGCAGTCTGGCAGCTCGTCGGGCTCATAACCCGAAGGTCGCAGGTTCAAATCCTGCCCCCGCTACCAATTTTTGGTTAGGCCCCATCTGGGGTTTTTTTATTTGTAGGTGGAATGAATTATTTAGACAAAAATATAGAAGAAGAATTATTCACAAGCGTTGAGTCGCTCGGATATGAGTTAATGGATCTCGAATTTAATCCACAAAAGAATGGGCTTAAAATAACTGTTTTTATTGATCATGATAATGGAATAGATATTGATGATTGTGTTAATGCTACAAAAAAAATATCACCTATTTTTGAAAATGATGAATCAGAAAAGAATTATATAATCGAAGTTTCATCACCAGGGTTAGATAGAAAGCTTATCAATAAAGAACATTTTGATAGGTTTATAGGGAAATCTATCAAAATTAAACTAAAAACAAAATTAAAAGATCGAAAAAATTTTAAAGGTCAGTTATTGAATAGAATTAAAGATACTATAACGATACAAGATCATGACAACAGAGAAATAAAAATTGATCTAAAACTAATTGATGTATGTAGAATTGTTCCAGTATTTAAATAAAAGGTAAATTACGATGGGTTTAGAAATAATTAGAGTAGTAGATACAGTATCTGAGACTAAAGACATGGATAGAGAAATTATATTTGAAGCTATAGAAAATGCTCTTGAATCTGCTACTAAGAAAAAATA
>ENA-OREN01003346-OREN01003346.1-marine-metagenome-genome-assembly--contig:-NODE-3346-length-15025-cov-3.129716_pt1 | contig 15025 bp, 10 predicted proteins | sample MGYA00248624_ERZ508555 | MGnify/ENA primary metagenome ERZ508555 (study PRJEB26222, sample SAMN06267773) | marine metagenome | isolation source: Saanich Inlet, British Columbia, Canada | place...
AGGCTCTTTCTCGGCGGCTAGGCCGGCGCTATTCTGCCGTTGCCATGGCAAGCCAGCTCCAACCCGTTTCCGATTCCAGCGCCTGGACCGCGGCGGATTTCCCTGTCCGCCGGTCCTGGGCCCGTCCGTTGGGCGAGACTGCCCTGGCCGATCTCGACGCCGCGATGCGCGGCCGCGAACAGCATCGCGATTTGGATTTTGTTACGAGTGCCGGTGAGTTGCTTTCTCGGCACGGTGTGTTCAGCGGAGGTCGAGGCAATGGCAACGCGTCGGCCTCGCTGCTCGCGCGGAAAAATGAAATTGCCGAATTGGAAAAGGAACTCGAGGGAGTGGGCGGCAACGTCGATGAGCAGAGCCGCGAGAAGGGCGACATGCAGGCTGAGCAAACCGCGTTGCAGGGCGGTTTGCAACAGGAGCAGACGGAGCTGCGGCAGCAGGAGGTGTCCATCGCATCGAGCGAGGGCGAGCTGAAGGCGCTGGAGAATTCGCAGCGCGTGCTGGCGCAGAAAATCGAGAGTGTCACGTTCGAGCTGGAGAGTCTCTCCGGCCAGGAATCCGAGGGCAGCGGCAAGCGCGACTCGTTGGCCGCTGAGCTGGTTTCACTCGAGGAAAGGGAGGTGGCCAACAACACGCTCTTGGGCGAGGTGACCGGAGTGGTAGAGGGGTTGCGTGGCAAGCGCGACGTCGCTAACGCGGCGCTGACCGAGGTCAAGGTCGGGCTGGCATCGGAGGAACAGTTGCTGGCGTCGTTCCGTCGGCAACTCGAGCCACTGAATGTTCGCATCGGGGAACTCAAGCAGCTCGTCACCCAGCGCCGCGGCGACATCGAGGCGGCCGAGAGTAAAAAGACACAAACAGAGAAGGACATTTCCGACTCGACGCAACGCATCGCGGCCGTTCGCACCGAGCGCGAGCAGTCCAGCGGCAAAATCGCCGGGTTGCTTTCGCAAAAAGCCGAGGCGGATCAAAAAGTCGAGGAACGCGAAGAGGCGCTACGCTCCATTCGCGAGGAGTTGAGCAGTTCGCAGGAACGCCGCTCGAAGCTTGAGGTGGAACTGGCCCAAAATAACATGATGGCCGAGAACCTCTGCGAGCGGATACAGGAGAAGTACCAGATTGTTTTGCAGGAAGTGGAGGCCGAGTGTCTCAAGGTCACCGAGGACGACTCCGGCAGCATCAAGGTGGAGGTTGTCGTCGACGGGGAGACTGACTGGGAGCGGGTGGGCGAGAAGGTCGACGAGTTGCAGGAAAGGCTCGACCGCATGGGGCCGGTGAATCTGGTCGCCATCGAGGAATACAAGGAGACGGAGGAGCGTTACACTTTTCTGACAACCCAATACGACGACCTCGTCAAGGCGAAGGAGCAGTTGCTGGAAGTCATCGAGCAGATCAACGTCGAGACGACGGAAATGTTCCGGGCGACGTTCGAGAAGATTCGCGCCAACTTCCGCGAGTTGTTCACCGAGGTGTTCGAGGGCGGCAAGGCAGATTTGGTTTTGGTGGACGAGGAGGACGTGCTCAACAGCGGCATCGAGATCGTGGCGCGGCCCCCGGGAAAGAAACTCCAGAGCATCACGCTGCTTTCCGGTGGCGAGCAGACGATGACCGCCGTGTCACTGCTGTTCTCAATTTATCAGGTCAGCCCGAGCCCGTTTTGTGTGCTGGACGAACTAGACGCGCCGCTGGACGAGTCGAACATCAACCGATTCACCCGCGTGCTCAAGCGGTTCATCGACCAGTCGCAGTTTCTCATTATCACTCACAACAAGCGTACCATCAGCATGGCCGACACGCTTTACGGGGTGACGATGCAGGAGCACGGCGTCAGCAAGATTGTCTCGGTGAAGTTTCAGGAGACCGAGCGGGACGAAGACGCCGCGCAGGCGCGTGAGACTAAGCCGGCTGTCTCCCGTGACCGAGAGGCCAAGCCGGAAGCGGCCGTGGACCCGGGCGATGACAGCGACGTCGTCTCGATGGGCAAGTAGTCAAGCGCTTGGCCAAATACCCTCTCCCAGCGGGAGAGGGTAGGGGAGAGGGAGAGGGAGAAAACGTGGCTTTACAAAAAACATCCGAGAGTTTTCACCCTCATCCGGCCTTCGGCCACCTTCTTCCTGAGGGAGAGGGAATCAAACGGGATGCGATTGGCCAAGCGCAAGATGGGGAAGAGGAATATCCAACGTTGAACAAGGAATGTCCAAGTATGCCATTCGGAAACGCTCCGCTTTAAGACAAACCTGAAAATCCAAGCATCGCCCTCGCGCTGTTCCCTACTTCACACTTGGACATTCCTTGTTCGACATTCACCCCCTGAAATGTCCCTTAGAATATGGCGGTTTTTAGACTGTTCCGAAGATCGTTTCCCCCGTGCTTTCGAGGTCGTTGCAGGCCTCGATGAGGCGGTCGGCCGTGGCTTGCTCGGCTTTCTTGAGGTAGGATCGCGGGTCGTAAACTTTTTTGATGCCGACTTCGCCGTCGATCTTCAGTACACCTGCGTAGTTGGCCAACATGTGATCGGCGATGGGGCGGGTGAAGGCGTATTGCGTGTCAGTGTCGATGTTCATTTTGATCACGCCGTACTCGAGAGTCTCCTTGATTTGATGTTTCTCAGAGCCGCTGCCGCCGTGGAAGACGAGGTCGAACTTGGCCGCCTCGCCGTGTTTGCCGGTGACGGCATCCTGTCCCTGTTTGAGGATTTCGGGCCGTAGCTTGACGGCGCCGGGCTTGTATGCGCCGTGTACGTTGCCAAACGTCGCGGCGAACATGTAGCGGCCGATGCCGTTGAGGCTTTCGTACACGGTAAGCATGTCCTCTGGGCTGGTGTAAAGCTTCTCCGCCGGCATGTCTTCGGTACCAGCCGAACCGTCCTCTTCACCGCCGACAACGCCGGCCTCGACTTCGAGGATGATTTCGTTTTCGGCACACAGCTCGAGGTACTCTTTTGAGATGGCCATGTTTTCCTCAAGCGGCAAAATAGAGGCGTCGAGCATGTGGCTTTGGAACAGGTTGCCCTGGCCGTCGGCGCGGCGCTTCGCCGTCGCCTCGATGAGCGGCTTGAGGAAGCCGGCCGCTTTCTCAGGTTGGCAATGGTCGGTGTGCAGGCCGATGAGAATGTCGTACCGCTCGGCCAGCCGGTGGGCGGCCTCGGCGAGCACGATGCAGCCGAGCACGGCGTCGTTCTGGCTCAGGCCGGAGGCGAACTGCCCGCCGCCGGTGGACATCTGGATGATGCCGTCGGACTTCGAGTCGGCGAACGCCTTGAGCGCAGCGTTGATCGTGGTGATGGAGGTGATGTTGACCGCCGGATAGGCGTAGTCGCCCTGTTGGGCGGCGTCCAGCATCGCGGCGTATTGCTTCGGTGTTGCGATTGGCATGATTAAATCGTGGTGTGGTTTTTCCGTAACCGGAAAAGTGGCCGGATGGGCCAAAGGGCTTTGAAGTATAGCGAGATTTCGCCCCTATGCAAGAGCACAGAATAGCTTGTTTCAAGGTGATTTCCGCGCTTGGCCAAGCGGCGGAGGACTAAGCCGTCCTTGACAGGCTAAGCCGGTCTCCTCAAAAACAGCGGTTCATGAAAGTGCGTTTTTTTAGCCTAAATCTGCTGCTGACACTTGGCTTAGCCGGGTGTGGCTCCCAAGCCCCCGAGCAAACTCCAGCCAATAACGGGAAAGCAACAGCCGTCGTCCTGACTCCGACCGCTGAGCCGGAGCCGCCGGCGACGGGAGGGACGAGTTCCACCTCGTCTCAAAATCCTGCCGATTCGACACCCACCCCCGAGCCGGTGGCCGAAGTGACTCCTGAGCCGGTGCTAGCGGCCGATTCGGTAGCAGTGGTAACTCCCAAGCCAACGCCCGTCGTTGAGCCGGCACCCACGCCGGAGCTGGAAGAGACGACGCCCGAAAGAGACCTCTTCCGCAGCGCTGGTAGTGGCGATGTTGATGCCGTGAAATACCACTTGGCCCACGGCGCCAGGGTCAACGCACAGGACAAAACCGGCAAGACCGCGCTGCTGTGGGCTGTCCGTAGCCAGCGGCACGCCGTCGTGTCCCACCTGCTCGCCCGTGGCGCAAACCCAAACCTCGCCGACAACTCCGAGGTGACACCGCTTTTTTGGGCGGTGCGAATGCGGCGAAACGAGTTAGTGGCGCAGCTTCTCAGCAAGGGCGCTGACATCGGGCACAAGGACAAGCGCGGCAGAACCGCCCTCGATTATTCCAAGGACGAAACGGTTACCGCGATTTTGCGCCGTCACGCCGACGAGAAAAAATAACCGATCACAGCCATGACATTTGCGGAATTGACTGAGCAAATTCTGGCCTTCCGCGACGCACGCGACTGGGCGCAGTTTCACAAGCCCAAGGACATGGCCGCCGCCGTGGCGATCGAGGCCGCCGAGTTGCAGGAACATTTTCTCTGGAAGACGCACGAGGAAAGCGCCGAGCACTTGGCCAAGCACGGGGCCGACGTCGCCGAGGAGATGTCCGACATCGCGATCTACCTGTTCATCATGGCCGCCGACGCCGGCATCGACCTTGGCCAAGCGATGCAGACCAAGCTCGCGATAAACGAAAAACGTTACTCCGCCGACCAAGCCAAAGGCCGCCACAACAAATACACCGACTACCAGCCTGACGATGAGTGACGTACGAGTGGGTGTCGTGGGTGCCGGGGCCAATACTACCGCCAGGCATATTCCGTTGCTGCAAGGGATCGATGACGTGGAAATCGTCGGTGTTGTCAACCGCAGTGAGAGCTCATCATCTACCGTGGCCAAGCGATTTGGCATTCCGAAAACGTACGGGCACTGGGAGCAGGCGGTCGCCGATCGGGACACGAACACCATCGTCATCGGCACCTGGCCGTATCTGCATTGCCCAGTGACACTGGCGGCGCTCGCCGCCGGCAAACACGTACTCACCGAAGCGCGCATGGCGATGAACGCCAACGAGGCAGGGCGCATGCTCGCCGCCAGCCTGGCCAAGTTGGGGCTGGTTGCCCAGGTCGTGCCGTCGCCGATCACTCTGTTTGCCGACGCGACCATACAGCGACTCATCACCGAAGGGTTCCTTGGGCAACTACTCGCGGTGGAAAGTCGGATTCGTGGCGGCTTTATTGACAGTGAATCGCCAATGCACTGGCGGGAGAATGCCGAACTGAGCGGCAACAATATTCTGGCGATGGGCATTTACTACGAAGCCATCGTGCGCTGGGCGGGCCGCGTAACAAACGTGATGGCCCGGGCGAAGACTTTTACCGTGCAGCGACTCAACGAGAGCGGCGAGCCGCAATCGGTCGGGGTGCCAGAGCATCTCGATGTCGTCGCCGATCTGAAGTGCGGTGCACAACTCCACATGCAGCAATCTGCCGTCACCGCGTTGCTTCAGGACGATGCGATTTATCTGTTCGGCAGCGAGGGGACGCTGCGGCTGACCAGCGACCGGCTGTTTGGTGGCCGAAAAGGTGACGAGCAACTCACCGAAATCCTAATCACTGCTGAGGAGCGCGGCGAGTGGCAGGTTGAGGAAGATTTTGTTGCCTCCATCCGGGGTGAACGCGAAGTAACGCACACGACTTTTGCTGACGGGGTTCATTACATGGAATTCACCGATGCGGTCGCGCGGAGCATCCGCAGCGGGCGGCTCGAGGCGGTCTGAGGCCGGGCGCTCGACCAAGTGCAATGTTGCGCTTGATTTCAGGGCGCCGATCACCACAATCCCCCCCCCGTTGATCATTTGATGACTGCCCCAGACGACAACTCAATCATCACGGCCACTGCGCCTGCCGTGGTTTACGACAAGAAAAACCCGTTTCCCTCCACACTCAAGCGGCGCGTGTTGCTCAACAAGGAAGGCTCGGACAAGGAGACGCTTCACCTCGAGTTGTGCCTTGCCGGCTCCGGGCTGGAATATCGCCCGGGCGACTCGTTGGCGATTATCCCGGCCAATTCTCCGCAGGCTGTAGGGCAAGTGCTCGAGGCGGGCGGGTTCGCCGCCGGCGAAACGGTGGAACTCAAGGGCGGCGAAACCAAGCCGCTCGGCGAGGCGCTTGCGACCGACCTCAACATCACTGGCATCACCAAGAATGTCCTCAAGAAATACAACGCCTTCGCCCAGTCGGAGAAACTCGAGTCGCTGTTCGATCCCGATAACAAGGCGGCGCTCGACGACTACCTTGGGGGGCGCGAGGTCATCGATATGATTGCCGACTTCCCCGTGCCGGGTCTGGCGGCTTCGGACTTTTGCGGCACACTCAGGAAGTTGCTCCCTCGCCTGTACTCAATCGCCTCGAGTTCAAAGGCACATCCCGGGGAGGTACACCTGACCGTCGCTGTGTTGCGCTATAACAGCCATGGCCGCGATCGTGAGGGTGTCTGTTCCAGCTACACCGCCGACCGCGTGAATGAGGGCGGCACCATGCCGGTGTTCTTGCATTACGACAAAAAGTTCAAGTTACCCGAGGACGGCGCCACGCCGATCATCATGGTTGGCCCCGGCACCGGCATCGCGCCATTCCGGGCATTTGTCGAGGAGCGCGCTGCTACCGGTGCCATCGGCAAAAGCTGGCTCTTCTTCGGCGACCAACACCGGGCGACTGACTACCTTTATGGCGATGAGTGGGATCGTTATCTTGCCGAGGGCAGGCTCTCGCGCATCGACCTCGCCTTCTCACGCGACCAGGCAGAGAAGGTGTACGTGCAACATCGCATGCTTGAGCATGGTGCCGAGTTATACACATGGCTCAGAAACGGCGCGGTGTTTTATGTTTGCGGCGATGCCTCGCGCATGGCCAAGGACGTCCATGAGGCGCTGATTTGCATTGCAGAGAAGGAGGGCGGCAAATCCCGCGAGGACGCCGAGGCATGGGTCAAGCAACTTAAAGCCGACAAACAATACCTCAGGGACGTTTACTGAGTCAGCTTTCCCGGCCGCAGGCGCTGCAGTAGGGCAGCAGCGTCTGGGTCACCTCGCCGCAGTCGCCGCATTGATCGAAGAGTGCTTCGCCGCAGGACGGGCAAGTGTAGCGGGACGACTCCGTTTGGCTAGGCGCCTCTCCGTGAAGTTTGGGGCCGCGCTTGGTCCAGACCGCCTGTTGGAACGCTCCGCGCAAAATCGGGAAGTCGCACGCGGGGCAGCGATGGTTTTGGTACGCTTCGCGATGGCGCTTGAGCAGCGTGGCCTTGCGTGGGCGCGCCGATGAGCGGATCGCCCAGGTGAGAAACGCTCCTAGGATTCCGATCGCCGCGAGGATGGCGACGTACTTGAAAAAGTCGCGCGGGAAGTAGTCCCACATCACGAGCCACACCATCCAGAATGTTGCCACCAACGCCGCCCAGTTGAACGGTTGGTAAATGCTGCCGCGCTTTTTTTTCACCAACCACGCGGCCAGCAACAGCAGCGGCACAACAAACACAAGTTTGAGTGAGGCGATTTTCAGTTCGTGCGAGCGCCGGGCGTCATTGTACTCCGCTTGCGACTTGTTCTTAAACTGCCGCAGCTCGGCGTCGATGCTGGCGATCGATTGTTTGATTTGATGCCGTTCGTCGTTGAGCGTGGTGATCGTCTCGTTGGCCGACTCGTATTCGTCTTGCGCTGTGTAAAAGCGGCTACGCGCATTCTCCATTGCCTGCCGGTCGACTTCGCTCGGTTTGCCGCCGCCCTCGATGCTAAGCCGCTGTAGGTCGGCGATCTTGGTGAGCGCCGTCTCGGCGTTCCTCATGCTTTGCTGAAGCGTACCCTGAATTTCCTCCTGTCGCTTAATTCGTTTTTCGACTCCGACAAGTTGCGTGGCCAAGTCGTTGGCTTCGTTCAGTTTTTCCTCCGGGACATGGCGTTTTTGAATCGCGTTGTAATCTGGCCCCGGCAGGTCGCCGATGTCGTTGAGCATGAAGCTCAGCAGCCAGATGAAAAAAAGCGTGAGTAACAGGCTTAGAAATCCGATCGCCAGCCGGAGCGGCCACGGTGCGTTGGGTTTTTTGAAAGTATCAGTCATGCCGTGGACGTTTGCCTGCCACACCCGGCCGGTCAAGCAAGCAGACGCCTAGTCAAGCGGCAGGGCGACTTGCAATTGAAGTGCAGCCGGCGGATGTTCGGTGCGGTACAATTGAAAATTATGACTCGCGTTTTTGTTTCAATCTTTTTGTCAGTTTTTTCGTTGTTGCCTATGGCCAAGCCGGCCAGCGTCGGTGCGGCGAAGAAGCCCAACATTGTCATCATTGTTGCTGACGATCTTGGCTGGGCGGATGTCGGCTTTCACTCGGACCGCATCCCGACGCCGCACCTCGATCGGATCGCCCGTGAAGGTGTCGAGCTGGATCACTTTTACGTGTTCCCGATGTGCAGCCCGACGCGGGCCGGGTTGATGACCGGTCGCTATCCGATTCGGTTCGGCATGGCGCGTGCGGTGATTCCGCCGTGGCGGCATTTCGGACTTGCCCCGAGCGAGGTCACGCTGCCGGAGACTTTGGCCAGGGTGGGTTACCAGCACCGCGGCGTTTTTGGCAAATGGCACTTGGGCCACAACGACACGAAATGGCACCCGAACAGCCAGGGTTTCACGCATTTTCACGGCCATTACAACGGGGCGATCGATTATTTCGACCTGACCCGCGAGGGCGAGCGCGACTGGCACATCAACGAGAGAGCCAGCGGCGAGCAGGGCTACTCGACCGACCTGATTGCCGGAGCGGCCAGCCGGTTCATCGCCCAACACGCAAAGGGTGCGGCGCCGTATCTTTGCTATGTCCCGTTCAACGCGCCGCACTCACCGTTTCAGGCACCTGAAAAATACCTGAAAAAATTCGCCCACTTGGCCGAGGCACAAGCCGGGGGCAAAAACAAAAACCTGCGGCAGAAGGTGGCGGCGATGGTGTCGTGCATGGATGACGGCATCGGGCGGATTCTCCGCGCGATCGACGACTCGGGCGAGGCGGACGACACGCTGGTTTTGTTTTTCAGCGACAACGGCGGCGTGTCGGCGATCGCGGACAACAACCTGCCGTTGCGCGGCAACAAGCTCGACGTTTGGGAGGGCGGCGTGCGCGTGCCGGCCGCCATCCGTTGGCCAGGCGGCGGGATCGTTGGCGGCGGCAAAGTCAGCGTGCCGCTGTCGTGCATCGATGTGTTGCCAACCTTGGCCAAGCTCACCGTCGGCGAGTCATCATCCGGCCTTGGCAACAAGCCGTTCGACGGGCGGGATGTGCTGGACGTGTTGCAGGCCAAGCGCAGGCGGCTCGACCGCGAGTTGTATTTCTACCATGGCCAGGCCGGTGAGGAGCGGGAGAAAATCGCGATTCGCACGGCCAAGTGGAAGCTGATCATCACCGGACCGAACATCGCGGGCGGCGAGTGGCAAACAGCGAAGCACCAGCGGTTTTTGTTTCGGATCGACCGTGATCCAAACGAGACGACCGATCTCTTGTCGAGGCACCCCGAGGTGGCCGACCGACTTGCGGGAAAGTTGGTGGCGCATCGCAAGCTGCAACCACCGGGCGGCGTGGGCGTTTACAACGTAGGTAGAAAAAATTTCAAGGCACCCGCGGACTGGGTCATCAGGTGAGCGGCCTTTTGGGCGACTTTAACCTTGTTTTCATTTTGTTTGAGGTTCACATTCTCGCACCGGTCATCAGCCGCAACCAACCCGATATCACGGATATCCATCCGCAATGAGTGAAGCCAAAAACACTGATCCGCTCAAGGAGCTGGATCTAGATCTGGAGTTTCTCCCCGCTTGGGCACAGAAACCGAATGACGCAAAACCGTTCGCCAACTATGCTGGCGATGAGAGACCCCGCTCGCGTGGACGTGGCGACTGGGGCGACCGATCTCCCCAGCGGCGCGACGACAATCGCGGCCGCGACTTCAAGGGCCGCGATGCAAAAGGCGGCGGCCAAGATCGCAAACGCGATGGCGACCGGGATCGCGGGCCGGGCGGCAACCGGGAGGGCGGCCAGCGTCCGAAATTTCAAAAGCGCGATGGCAAGCGGCCCTTCGACAAGAAGGGGGGCTTTCGCCGGAACGATCCGCCACCGCGCCCGCCGCTCGAGCTGGACGTGGCGATTCAGCCGGAGAAAAATGGCGTCGAGTCGCTCGCACGGCAGATCAAGCACACCGGCCGATCCTATCCGTTGTTCGACATTGCCCGACTGATCCTCGCCAAGCCGGAGCGCTACCTTGTCGTCCTCAAGACTCGGAAGAAGCAGGACGGCTCCATCGCCCAGCCGCTGTTTTTTTGCCAGATGGACGAGACAGTTTGGCTCTCCGAGGAACAGGCGGTGGATCACGTGTTGAGCCGGCACTTCGACACGTTTTACAAGACCGAAAAAATCGAGACCGACCCACCCAAAGGAACGTACACTTTTGTGGCGCAGTGTGGCATGAGCGACCAGATTCTTGGGCCGCCGAATTACCACGGCTATCAGGACAAGCTCCGCGCCATGCACGCGGACAGGTTCCCCCGGCTGCCGTTCGATGTCTTCAAGTCGCGTGTGAAAATCGTCCACGACGAGGAGGTCGTGAAGCAGTGGCTTGACGACCAGAGCTGGAAGACCGAGTACATCGCCATCAACCTGCCGGAAGAGACCAAGCTCGAGTCTCGTGAGGCGGTCCGCGAGCATTTCTGCCAGCATCACCTAGCCAACATGATCACCAGCGTGGACGACGTTGCGCTCAAGGCCAGTGTGTTCAACAAAAAAACACCGCCACGAATGCAGAACCTCGCCCGCTACGAGCTCGATGACCAAAGGCGCTTTCCGCTGAAGATCGTCAACGTGCTCAGCCAAGAGTTCAGCAGCCACGGCCTGCAGTTTTTCAAGCGCAAGAAAAGCGTCACCCATGTCTCGGTGTCGCGCCCGCATCATTTGAACCTCGAGCAAACCCCGGTGAGCGACAGTATACGCAATATCGTGACTTTTGTCATCGACAACCGCGACTGCACCCGCCGGATGATCCTCGACAAGTTTGCTCCCGAGCCGGAGAAACCGGAAGTTGCCGAGGCGCCAGCGGAGGGCGACGAGCCCAAGCCGGCTCCCCCGCTTTCCCCGGAGCGCACCGCCATACTCAGCGACCTGCATTGGCTCGTGCACCAAGGCCACGTCATCGAGTACGCCAACGGCCAAATGGAGATCGCCCCCAAGCCGCAGCCGCCCCAGCAAAAAAAGAAAAAGCCGAGGCCACCCAAAGCCGAAAAACCCGAAACGGGAGGGGAGGGTTCCACCTCGTCCCAAACTCCGGCAGACACTCCCGCCGCCGAAGAAACCAAGCTGCCCGAAACACCCGAGCCAAGCACTGCCAAGCCGGAGTCAAGCGCCGAAACATCGGTTCCCGAAGCCAGCGACATGACCGAAATACCCGAGCCAAGCCAAGCGCTTGGCCAAGCGGACACCGACGAGCCAACCGAAACGGGAGGAACGAGTTCCACTTCGTCCCAAACCCCGGCCGAAGCTCCCGCCGCTGAGGAAACCAAGCCGGCCGAAACATCCGAGCTAAGCGTAGCCGAGCCCGAGCCAAACGCCGAAACACCGGTTTCCGAAGCCAGCGACGCGACCGAATCTACCGAGCCAACCGAAGTCAGCGCCGTTGCCGAGGAACCACCGGCCGCCGAGGAAACCCCCGCCAACCTGGCCGGGTAGTGATTATTATTCCGGCGATCAAGCAGTGACCATTAGAGAAAACCATCCGAGAGTTTTCACCCTCATTCAGCCTTCGGCCACATTCTCCCTGAGGGAAAAGGAATCAAGCAGTACGCGCCTGACCAATCACCCTCTCCCAGCGGGAGAGGGCAGGGAGAGGGAGAACGCCCAACAACTTCACGAGATGTGGGATTTTATCAAATCGTCGTATTGTTAAATGGCCAAACTATCCGCATACGCCTCCGCCGGGGTTGACCTCGCGGTCAGCAACCGGCTCAAGGACGACCTCCCCGCATTGCTCGCATCGACCCAGCGCCCCGAGGTACTCGGGCAAGTTGGCGGCTTCGGCGGGATGTTTGCGCTCAACACCCGCAAATACAAGACCCCCGTGCTCGTCTCGAGCGTGGACGGCGTCGGCACCAAGCTCAAGGTCGCCTTCGCCGCCAAGCGGCACGACACCATCGGGCAGGACCTCGTCAACCACTGCGTCAACGACATCGCCGTCATCGGCGCCGAGCCGCTGTTCTTCCTCGACTACATCGGCACCGGCAAGCTGCGGAAAAAAGCGTTCACTGACATCATCCGCGGCTTCGCCATCGGCTGCCGTGAAAACAACTGCTCCCTCGTCGGCGGCGAGACCGCGCAGATGCCCAGCTTTTATAAGCCCGGAGAATACGACGTCAGTGGCACAATCGTCGGCGTGGTCGAGAAAAGCCGCATTCTCGACGGACGCAACATCCGTCCCGGTGACAAGCTCATCGGCATCGCCGCCTCCGGTCTGCACACCAACGGCTACTCCCTCGCCCGCAACATCCTCTTCGACAAGATGAAGCTCAAGCCGTCGAGCCGCCTCCCCGGCCTCGGCATCACGGTGGCCAAGGAGCTACTCAAGGTGCACGTCAGCTACGGGCCGCTCGTGCAGCGTCTGCTTAAAAAATTCAACAGGGGCACGCGCCGCTCGTGGGCCGTCAAGGGCCTCGTGCACATCACCGGCGGCGGGTTTGTGGACAACATCCCGCGCGTGCTGCCGGACGACTGCAACGCTATCATCACGCGCGGCACATGGGACGTGCTGCCGATTTACGAACTGCTTCAGGCCAGGGGAAAGGTTTCCGACGCCGAGATGCACCAAGTGTTCAACATGGGGATCGGCATGGTGGTGATCGTTCGCGAAGAGGAGTCAGCCGGCGTGCTGCGCTCCATCCGCGCGCAAAAGATGAAGGTCTGGGAAATCGGCTTCATCGACAGCGGCAACCGGCGCGTACAACTCGCCTGAGCTTGGCCAAGCAGCAAGCCGTTTCCATTATTCCGCCAGCGAAAACGAGGCGATTTCCTTGTCGTTTCGCACGAGCACGTTCTGGTTGGCGAACGCCGGGTGCGACCACACCACATCCCGGCCGGCGGCGCGTCCCGTTGGCTCGATCAGGTGCGCCTTGTCCAGTTCCTCGTAACCTTTCGGTGACAAACTGGCGATGAGCAGGTTGCCCAACTCGTTGAACAGGAAAAACCGGTCCTCATGCTTCACGAGAAAGGCGTTGGCCCAGCGCGCCTCCACTCCGCCGCGAGTGGCCGTGAGATCCTCCCAGACCCGCTCGCCGGTGTCGGCTCGCAGGCAGCGCAACTGCCCGTAGCTGCAAACGCCGTAGATGTGGTTGTCCTCAAAAAAAGGTGTCGGCATGATGCTGTGCAGCTCTTGCGTGTTTTTTTCGCTGGCGCGCTTGCTCTTCCACGCCAGCGTGGCCGCTGGTTTGTCCGGGTCGAGATTCATCATCATCGACCCGTTGTAAAACGCGGTGATGAACAACCGATTACCAAGCTGGCGCGGGGTGGGGATCGACAGCCCGGAACGCACCCGGAACGGTTCCGACCAGTAAACCTCGCCGGTGTCCGGATTGAGCGAGTTGAGTGACTCCGGGTGCCAGATAATCAATTGCTCCACACCGCCGGCATGGATCAGCGTCGGCGGACAATAGCCCGGCTCCTTGGCGGTGAGGCTTCGCCAGACCTCCTTGCCGCTCAGTTTGTCGTAGCAAACCACCGTCGAGCCGTCGCCTCGGGCGAGGCAGATCAAGTGCCCGCCGCGCACGAGAGGGTGGGCGGCAAAGCCCCAGACCGGTGTCTTGACACCGTACTCCGTCTTGAAATCCTTTTGCCAAAGCACCTTGCCGGAGTCGGCGTTGAGGCAAAGGAGGTTGCCCTCCGCGCCGAGCGTGTAAACGCGGTCGCCATCCACCGTCGGCGTCGTGCGCGGGCCTGCCGGATAACTGACCGTGTAGCCGCAGTCGTACTCGTGCATCCAGAGTTGGCGGCCGGTTTTTTCGTCGAGACAAATCACCCGCTCGGAGCCGAGAATGTGCCCCCGGGCGAATTGATTGTCCGGATTGGCGGAATCTTTGGCCAGTTGCCGATCGGTCACGTAAACCTTCCCCTTGGCCACGGCCGGTCCGGCGTACCCGCCGCCGATTGGCACCCGCCAATTAACCTTCGGCCCGTCATCGGGAAATCCTTTGATGATGCCACTCTCACGCCAGATCCCGTCGCGCTTGGCCCCGAGCCACTGCGGCCAGTCATCTGCCAACGCCGACAAGCCAAGCGCTTGGCCAAGCGCCAAGCCGAAAAGGAGGGATTTGGATTTCATAGTCGAAAAAATGAATATGAGCTAATCCACATACAAAGGATGATTGATTTTTTTGAACAACTCCCGGAAGCGGGGCTGTTTTCGTAATTCCAAAAATTTCCGGTCATTGGCATAACCCGGTACAGTAGATTCACGGTTTTCGAACCCCTTTTCCAACCATCGGTAGGCGTGATCTGTTTTACCCATCAAAAAATAAATTTCCGCGAAACGAGTTTTGTTAAAAGAGTTGTGGTAGCTATCGAGTAATTCGATCAGTTGATCCTTGGCTGCCTCACGGTCTCCATTTCTCCAATGTACTTCAAACAAATTTTGCCGGAGAAGGGGTTGATTTGGGTACACTTGGAGAGCTTCAGTCAAACGTTCAATGGCTGTCCCTGTGTTCGCCTGTAATTTGTTGTACTTAAATTGGAGAGCTGATGGGAAATGGGGATCAATGGTGAGTGCGTCTTCTATTGTTTTTAATGCCAATTCAGCTTGACCTGTCCGCCAAAATGATGATGACAGGCTTAACTTGATAATTTTCGAAGTAGGATCGAGTTGTGTGGCTTTCTTTGTTATTTGAATGCTCTCCTCGGTTCGCCCTATCTGAGTAAGAAGTATCCCATACCAATGATTACCGGTGGCGTAATTTGGGTTTAACTCAATTCCTTTTCGATAATTCTCCTCTGCTCCAGCCCAATCATAGTCGTAGTTATGCTGAACCCAAGCGATTGATGTATAGGCACTTCCCATGTTCGGGTTGATTTTTTTCGCTTGTTCGGCAT
>ENA-OREN01003349-OREN01003349.1-marine-metagenome-genome-assembly--contig:-NODE-3349-length-15012-cov-3.200134_pt1 | contig 15012 bp, 10 predicted proteins | sample MGYA00248624_ERZ508555 | MGnify/ENA primary metagenome ERZ508555 (study PRJEB26222, sample SAMN06267773) | marine metagenome | isolation source: Saanich Inlet, British Columbia, Canada | place...
CTGGATAGCCAGCTCCTTGATCGACCTGATTCTAGCCTGAATTTCGATGTCCTCACCTACTAAATCTTCCACTACCGGCTCGACTTTGGCCGTGAAGTAAGGTTCAGTCTGAACAAACTCAGAAATTCGGAATCGACGTTTACCCTGAATGACGATGGATTTGGACCCGTCAGGCATCTTGATCAATTTCAAAATACTTGCGACCGTACCGTACTCGTAGAGGTCCGAGGGAGAGGGATTCTCAGTTTCAGAGCGCTTTTGAGCTACAACACCGATTAAACGGTCATCTCCGAAAGCATCCTTCACCAGTTTGAGGGAGGTATCTCTCCCAACCGTGATAGGCAGAACTACACCCGGAAAAAGTACTGTGTTACGAAGCGTGAGAATGGGCAGAACGGCCGGCACATCTGCCAGGCTCATTTCCTTTTCTTCATCGGCCGTTGGTAGAGGAATGCTCTGTTCGGGATCATCATCCAGAAGGTAAACCAGGTCCGAAAGCATAAAATTCTGTTGTTTCTCGTGGGCGATTGCAGATCAAAAGTCAATGGCCCGAAGAAGCTCCAAAAACCGGGCCAATCTAGCATTGCTGACAACTTGTCTGAGATCGGGATGATCCGTCAGGTGAGTGCGACAATTGCTGCCTCAACAGCATCAATCCTAAACGGTTTTGTCATGACTTGATTGATGGTCTGTGAGTCTACGCTTAAATCAGTGTCACCCGTGAGCAAAATGATAGGTAGGTCCGGTTGCTCCTTACGAATCTGGAAGGCTAGTTCGCGGCCGCTCATTTCCGGCATGCCCACGCTCGGCCGCGTGGCGGTGATCAAAGAGCGATGCGACGCCCGGCCGCTCTACGTCAACACATGGGGAGATGCCATCTGTGCCGTGTTCGAAAACGTCGAGACGGCGGGACTCTTCGCGCTCGCTCTGCAAAACATCCTCCTCGAGACTGACTGGGAAACCACTGACCTGAAGCGAGACATCAGCATTCGTATCGGTCTGCACGCCGGGCCGGTTTACAAGTGTTTCGATCCCCTGCTTGGCCATGACACCTATAACGGAGCGCATGTCAACCGCGCCGCCCGAATTGAGCCGGTTGCCGAGGAAGGGCAAATTTTCGCAAGCGACGCGTTCGCCGCACTGGCTGCCATCGCAAAGCCGGATGAATTTCTGTGTGACTACGCCGGCACGCGCAAACTTCCGAAGGGCGCAGGGATGATCTCAACGTTTCTCGTCCGCCCGACCCACTGACCGCGCGTGGCTCAGTCCAGCACGCGGACGCGATAGAACTGCACCGCACCGAGGTCACCGCGCGGATCGGCCCACTCGATGCGCCCCCCGTCGTTGGTAACCTCGTCCAAACCGATCCAGCCGCCCAAATCGCTCGATGACTCAATGAGATAAATCTCGCCCGGCCAGCCGAGGATCGACAGGCCCGGCCCTTCCGGCCCTAGCAACAGGGTGAGCACCACACCGCCGCCGGTTAGGCCATCCAACTCGTCGTCGATGATCAGCGGCTGCGGATCGGCGTTGCCGCCCTCGCCGTCATCCGGCTTGGCCAATTCACTGCCCAGCTTGCCTCCGCGTTGGCGTAGCAATTCGCCAGTCTCGGTACGGCGATAGCGCTGTGCAATGTCGAGCGCCGTGCGGTCAGCCTTGTCGAGCGCGTTGACGTCCGCCCCCTTGTCGAGCAGCAGCAGCGCGATCTCCTTGCGGCCCTTTTGTGCAGCATAGTGCAACGCCGATTTTTTCCGCTTGTTTGCCGAATCATTCACGTCAGCCTTGTTTTCGACGAGCACGCGAACGACCTCGATGTAACCGTTATAGGCCGCATACTGCAGAGCCGTATACCCCCCTTTGTCCCCGGCGTTCACGTCGCCGCCGTTCTCGATGAAACGCTTGACCGCATCGGCGTAGCCATTGGCCGCCGCGTAGTGAATGTCCGTCTCGGCGCGAAGCTCCTTACCGGTGCGCGCGCCCTTGGCTAGGAGCAACTCGACCAACGCGTTGTTCTTGTGTGATATCGCATAATCGAGCGGCGTCTTTTTTCTCTTATCCAGCACATTCGGATCGGCGGCCGCATCAAGCAACAGCTTGGCTAAATCAAGATTGCCGTTGTAGTTGGCTACGTAGTGCAGCGCCGTCTTGCCGCTCTTGCTTGCGGCAGCGCCGGCGGCCTTGGCCTCGAGTAACACCTTGGCCACTTCGACATGCCCCTTCTTCGACGCCAGGTGCAACGCCGTATAACCACCCTTGTTCTTGGCGTTCACATCGACACCCCCGGCCAGAAGCTTCTTGACCGACTCCACATCACCCACCTCGGAGGCGGCAAAAATATTCTCAGCAGCTAGCTGTTCCTTGGCCGTCTTGCCGCCCTTGGAGCGAAGCAACTCGATGACTTCGGTGCGCTTCTTCGTGACGGCGTAGTCAAGTGGTGTCTTGTTTTTATCGTCTTTGGCATTGATCAGTGCACCCTTCTCCAGCAGCAATGCCGTAGTGGCCTTGTGGCCATTTATTGCCGAGTAATGCAGCGCTGTTTTTTGATACTTGTCGGCGACTGTGACATCAGCCTTGGCTTCGAGCAATACGGTGGCAGCATCTAATCGACCAGCGCTCGCCGCGAAGTGCAATGCCGTTTGCTTGTTCTTGTTCAAGCTGTTCACCTCGACGCCGGCCTCGAGGTGCTTTTTGATGGCATCAATCGAACCGATCTTCGCGGCAACAAAAATCGACTTCGCCGCCTCCTCGTCGCTCTTGCTCGTCACGCCGACGACGCGGAGGTAGTTGGCTAGTTCCCGCTTGGCCTCACCGGTGGCGAGGTCGAGCGCGGTGCGCCCCTTTTTGTCCTTGGCCTCGAGGTTGGCCTTGGCCTCGACCAGCAACTTGGCCATGGCGAGTTGATTAAGCTGGGCGGTGTAGTGGAGCGGCGTCTTTTTGCTGTTACTCGGCAGGTTGATGTTCGCGCCGTTGGCCAACGCGAACTCCGCCACCGCCGTCTGGCCGGTCCGAGCCGCGATGTGCAGGATCGAGTAACCGTTTTTGTTTTGGTCCCCGATCTTGTTGTCCTTGGCGAGGAACCCCTTGATCGCCTCGACATCCCCCTTGGCGGCGGCCTGCCAAATATTGATTGGAGGCTTGTCCTCCGGTTTTTCCTGGGCTTGGGCGGTGGCTGTATAACCCGCCACGGCAAGTACCGCGCCGACCAAGATGCTGTGAAGCGTCCTCATCATTTCCGGGAAAATTAGTCGATTCTGACGGTTTCTGATAGTAAAAAACGGACTCATTCTGATTTCAATAGCAAGCGGAACACCAACTACAAAAACGATTGTTTTTGCCGGTTTTTAGAGTCGAACCGAGGGTAAGCGCGTGACCCCAGCGCACTTAATATGGCAGTCACTCCGCCGCAGCGCTTGGCCACGGCCAGTCGCCTTCCTCCCATTGGATGGTCTTGCGCTTGCTCTTCCCGAACGTGCACTCGCCACCGTCGTCTGTTTCGTTGTAGCCGATGGAGTACAGCGTGAATGTGCCGCCGGTGTTCCGCCTGTACACAAGTCCGGCGTCACTGAACCAGTCGCCCGGCACGGTGGACAGCCACTCCGGCGATAGTGCGCCAAGGCTCGAGGGGTAACCGCCCTTGGCCAAGCGATGACTCTCCAGCGCCGTGACAATTAACGCTTGATCGACCGCCGCCTGGTTAGCAGACACCTTGATCCCCATCCTGTCGTATGCCGGGAACAGCATCCCTGCAATGAAATGGTACGGGGTGAAGCCTTCTTGTAGCATCCGCACTTCCTCTTCCAGTGATTTGAATTGTTGAGCCAGCAAGCGACTGTTTTCCAGATCGATCCCCATCAGGACGTTCTCGGTGATAATTCGATTGATGTGAAACTGGTTTTGGTAAACCAAACAGTCTGGCAAAATAATGCGCGGTAGATTTGACTCCCCTGTAATCATGTCCAACTCGCTAGCCATCTCAACTTCGCCGACTCGCATTCGATCCATCCAATAATTGATCATGTTTCGCTCGCCACGGAAGGCGAGCGCCATCCCCCGCATAAGTTCGATCGGCTGCAACACGTCGCGTAGCTTGGCCAAATGCGCTGCTGTCCACTTACGATCGACCACCCCCTCCCAGAACGGTTGGACGCCAATCTGAAGAATAGCTGAACGCACTAATTGCGAGATGATCAGTGGCTCAGTAGCAAGGCTCTCGGCCAAAAGGATTGTCGTGATCGTATCCAGCAATGCCCCCTCTATGTCGTCCTTGGTCAGGCGCGCCGAAGCTCGCAGTGAAAACAGAACAGCCGCTTGCTTTTGTACCGCCAAGTGCGGGAGCAATGCGGCAAAAGAATCCTCGTAACGAATGTCGAATCGGCTGTGCGGTCGGCGCACATCGTTGGCCAGCTTGGCCATGTCGGCGGTGTACCACTCCAGCGCGACCAGCACGGTGTCCACCGGAGTAGCGCCCTTGGCCGGAGGATTGTCCAACTGGAGAAGCTCACCCTCCCAAGCCGTGAAATCCCTCCGATACCCGTGCCGCCAACCGAAAGAGTTTCGTGGCGAGCGTTCCAGTTTAAACCGATCCTTTGCCACATCGAGCGCCGCCTGGTCGCTGGGTTTGCCGCTCGAGTCCACATCGAACAACGGCTCGAACAAGACCGAGTTGGCGAAATTTTCGTCGTCCGGCACCTCCGGCGGGACAACACTCGCGAGATCGAACTTTTCGCCCTTGGCCTCCCACTCCGCTTTCCACGTCTCCCACTTCGTGCGGCCGCGCCAGTTTTCGAACTGCCAAGCGATGGTGATCAGGCCGAAGACCGAAAAGAACGCGATGAATAGGCGTTTCAAAATTCGCGCACTGAACAGCCACCGAAAAAATCGTCCGAAAGTAGGCATGCCAATAATGTAACAGCCAACCGCTGACTCGGACACAACAAAAACTCACGCGAAGCCGCGCTTGGCCAAGCGGGTTGACTCGGGCATTCTCCGAACGGATTGCGCCATGCATGAGGTGAGTTTTTTACAGGACTTGGCAGTGGTCATGATTGCCGCCGGCATCGTGACTGTGCTGTTCCAGCGCCTTAAGCAACCGGTGGTGCTGGGTTACATAGCCGCCGGCATTCTCATCGGCCCGTACTTGTTTAAACTCGTCAGCGGAGAAGACGCCATCGAGTCGCTCGCCGAGTTGGGCATGGTGTTTCTGATGTTCTCGCTTGGCCTCGAGTTCCATCTGCGCAAGCTCCGCCGCGTGGCCGCCACCGCGCTGGTCGCCGCGCCGCTGGCGATCCTGCTAATGGTGTTTGTTGGCTACCAAGTCGGCCAACTGATGGGCTGGACATCGGTTAGCAGCCTCTTCCTCGGCGCCATCATCTCCATCGCCTCGACGTCGGTGATCGTGAAGGTGTTGCGCGAAATGAAACGCGACCGCGAGCCGTTCGCCGGGCTGATCTACGGCATCCTGATCGTGGAGGATCTGCTCGGCGTGGTGATGATCGTGCTGCTCACCGGCATCGCGTCCACCGGCGATCTTGGCCTGCAATCGATGGCCGCCTCCACCGGCAAACTACTGGTGTTCCTCGTAACGGTGCTTGTCGGAGGACTGCTGTTCGTGCCGCGCCTGCTCAATTTCGTCGCCCGGTTTGAGAGCAACGAACGACTGCTGGTCGCCGTGCTGGGCCTTTGTTTCGGCACGTCGCTCGTCGCAGCTGAGTTATTCGACAGCGTGGCCCTGGGGGCGTTCCTCGTTGGAGCGGTGATGGCCGAGTCAAAGCAGAGCCGCCGTATCAAGTCGCTGGTCGAGCCGGTGCGCGACCTGTTCACGGCTGTGTTCTTCGTGGCGATTGGTCTATTGGTGGACCCAGAACTGTTGTGGCAGCACATCGTGCCCATTGTCGGCATTTCGCTGGTAGTAATGATCGGCCAGATCGCCGGCAACACGTTCGGCACGGTGGTGGCCGGACACGACTTTCGCACGGCTGTGCGGGTTGGCACCGGCCTGTCACAGATCGGAGAGTTCTCATTTGTTATTGCAACGCTTGGCCTGACGATGGGGGTCACCGACCCGAGCCTGTACCCGATTGTCGTCGGGGTGGCACTGGTCACGACGCTGTTCACTCCGCTTTGGATTCATAACGCCGACCGCTTGACCGATATGCTGCTGCGAGCTGCGCCCAAGCCGCTGGCAGGCTACCTCTCGCTTTACAAGGACTGGGTAGAGCGCTTCAAGGGCGGCCAGTGGAACAGCCTCGCATGGAAGCTCTCCCGCAAGTGGCTTCTGCAAATGGCGATCAACATGGCGTTGGTCGCCGGCGTGATCCTCGGCGCCGCGTACCTCGCCCGACTCGAGCCGGCCTGGCTGGCAAAGTGGAAACTGCCGCCGGACACACTGCGAACGGTGTTGTGGGTCGCCTCACTGGTGCTGTCGCTGCCGATGCTTATCGCCAACCTCCGCAAGCTGCAGGCTCTTGGCATGCTGATCTCGGAGGCAACTATCCGGCGCGAGTCGGCCGGCCAGCGCACGCAGTCGCTCCGCGCAGTGGTGGCGAACGTCTGCCTCGTCGCCGGTACGGCCGGGATGATACTCAGCGTGCTGCTGCTCAGCTCCGTACTGCTCCCGCCGCTTGGAGTGATGCTCGCGCTAGCGGTCGTGCTGGCGGGGGTCGCCTGGCTGCAATGGCGGTTTCTCGTACGCGTGTATGCCCGGGCACAAATCGCGCTCAAGGAAACGTTTGAGGCCAACGAGCTTGACCAAGCGGAGGCCGAGGCCGCCGACCTGCCGGCCGGTTTGCTCAAGGCCGCGCACCTGGACAGCGTGCGCCTGGCCAAGGGCAGCCCGGTGATCGATCAACGGATCGGTGAACTGGAGTTGCGTGCGAACACCGGCGTGAGCATCGTGGGCATCGAGCGCGACGGCGAACGCATCGTCAACCCCGGCCCGGGGGAGACATTGCTCGAAGGCGACCGTTTGCTGCTACTCGGCGAGGACACCAAACTCCCCAAAGCCAAGGCCAATTTGAACGCCTAACTTCGAACCTACTCGGCGGCGGTCGTTTTCGGCTTGAGTTGAGGGAAGAGCAGGACGTCTCGAATGCTCTCTTGTCCAAGCAGCATCATGATCAGTCGGTCGATTCCGATGCCAATCCCGCCCGCCGGCGGCATGCCGTGCTCGAGGGCGACGAGGAAATCTTCGTCGAGTTTTTGCTGCTCTTCGCCCGCCTGGTTTTGCAGTGCCTCGCGCTGGGCCACGGGGTCGTTTTGCTCGGTGTACGCCGGGGCGATTTCCTGACCGTTGATGCAGCACTCGAACACCTCGATCGTCGAGGGATCGTCCGGCGTGAGCTTAGCCAAGGGGATCAGCTCCTTCGGCAAATGTGTGACAAACGTAGGCTGGATTAGCGTCGGCTCGATGAGCTTCTCAAACAGGCCGTTGGTCACTTCGTAGTCCACGTAGTCGGGGCCGATCTCTGCGCCGAGGCCGATGGCGCGTTTGCGGCGCTCATCCGGCGTGACGTCGAACCAGTCGTCGCCGCCCTTCTCGCGGATCAAGTCCTTGTACTTCACGCGACGCCACGGGCCGGTGAGGTCGATCGTGCGAGTGACGTTGCCCTCGGCGTCTTTGTGCTCGATGACGAGCGTGCCGACGACTTTCTCGGCGACACGCATAATCATCGATTCGAGCAACTCCATCATCGTCTCGTAATCGCCGAACGCCTGGTACGCCTCGAGCATGGTGAACTCCGGGTTGTGCCTCGGCGAGATGCCCTCGTTGCGGTAGTTGCGGCCAATCTCGAATACGCGGTCCATCCCGCCGACAAGCAGCCGCTTCAAGTAAAGTTCAAGCGCGATGCGCAGATAAAACTCGCAGCCCAGCGCATTGTGCCGGGTTACGAACGGCTGCGCCGCCGCGCCACCGGGGATCGCCTGCATCGTTGGCGTCTCGACCTCGATGAAGCCGCGCTCGTGCATGAAGTCGCGAATCTCGCGGATAATCGCGCTACGCTTGTAAAAGACCTGCTTGACGTCGTCATTGGCGATGAGGTCGAGGTAGCGCTGGCGGTATCGCGTCTCGATGTTCGAGAGACCGTGCCACTTGGCCGGTAGCGGCCGCAGCGCCTTGCCGACGACAGTGAACTCCGTCGTCTTAAGCGTGATCTCCTCCGTGCGCGTCGTGAACATCGTCCCCTTCACGCCGATGAAATCGCCGAGGTCGAGCTTCTTCAGCACCTCGAACGCCTCATCGCCGAGCGCGTTTTTCTGCGCGTAAACCTGCATCCGGTCGGAGCCGTCGCGGATGTCTAGAAAGATGCTTTTGCCCATCGTGCGGAACGCCGTCATACGCCCGGCCAAGGCGACCTCGCGGCCTTCCTCGTAGTTTTCGCGGGCCCCGGCGCACGTCTCGTCCGGGGTGAACTTGTTGGCAAACGGCTCGATGCCCTTCTCCCGCAACGCGGCCAGATTGGCCCGGCGCTGCTCGATCAATGAATTTTCTTCTTCCATGAAACTCCCAAAAAGGGCGCACAGTTAATCACCCCGCCGCTCGCTTGGCCAACGAAAGTTTTGCGCTTGGCCAAGCGGTTGACGCCGCACGGACTGTCGCTAAACTCGGCCGACCGACAATTCATGAAAACACGTCATACCACCATCCTCCGGCTTGGCTTGGGCATCGTACTGGGTACCGCCGGCTGCACTACGCCTAGGCTCGCCCAGCAAAAGCGGGTCGTTTACGGCGAGCGCAACGCGCACGAGCTGACCTATGAATTCCTGCAGCCGCGGAAAACCAACGGCCTAGGCGTCGTGGTGATGGTTAGCGGCAGCTGGCGGTCCAACCCCGACGACTTCAAGCCGATGATGGGCAAGGCGTTCCTGCGGCGCGGCTACTCGATGTTCGCCGTGTCGCACCTCTCCCAGCCCAAGGCGACCATCCCGGAGATTTACGACGACGTCACCCGCGCCGTGCAACACATCCGCAAGCACGCCGATGAGTACGGCGTCGACCCCGGCCAACTCGGCGTCATCGGGGCCAGCGCCGGCGGTCACTTGAGCCTGATGATCGCCACCCAGGGCAAGGAAACCACCGGCAAGCCGGACGGACTCGTCCGGGCGGTGGCGATCTTTTTCCCCGTCACCGACGTGCTCAACTCGGGCAAGCCTTCCAAAAAGGAGAAAGACAGCGAATCATCGAAAAAATTCCGCAAGTTGTTTGGCATCGACCCGAACGACATCGACGCATGGAACCGGGTCGGCCGCGAATTGTCACCGATCAACCACGTCGACACGGACACGCCGCCGGTGCTGATTATTCACGGTGACGCCGACGAGGTGGTGTCGATCCGGCAATCCGAGTGGTACATCGAGGCCTCTGAAAAGCACGGGGCCACGGCGAAGCTCATCCGCAAACGGGGCAAGGGCCACGGCTGGGCAACCATCCTGTGGGACATGCGAACGTTCGCGAAGTGGTTCGACGAACACCTCGAGCCGCCCGCCGCCAACTGACACTCACCCCGTTGGCCAAGGAGGAACTTGCAACGGGACGGTCTTTGCGGTACTCAACTCGCCCGCGTTTTCACGCGGTTTCCTCGCTTCGGCCCCAACCGGGGCATTTGCCAATGGCATTGATTGTACAGAAATTCGGCGGGTCGTCGGTGGCCGACATCGACCGCATCCGTAATGTCGCCAACCGCGTGGCCGAGTACCGCCACCGCGGCGACCAGGTCGTCGTGGTCGTCTCGGCGATGAGGGGCGTCACCGACAACCTCATCGACATGGCCAAGTCACTCATGTCGGTGCCCAGCGAACGCGAAATGGACATGCTGCTCTCCACCGGTGAACAGACCACCATCGCCCTGCTGGCCATTGCGCTGCAGTCGATGGACATCCCCGCCGCATCGCTGACTGGCGCGCAGGCCGGCATCGTGACGGACGGCGTCCACTCGAAAGCAAAAATCCGGAACATCACGCCTGGAAAAATCCACGACCTGCTCGACGCAGGCAACGTGACCATCGTCGCCGGGTTTCAGGGTGAAACCAGCGATGGCCACATCACCACACTGGGCCGCGGCGGCTCGGACCTCACGGCGATTGCGCTTGCGTCCGCGCTCAAGGCCGACCTCTGCCAGATTTATACGGATGTCGATGGTGTTTACACCAGCGATCCGCGCATCGTGCCCACGGCCAAGAAGCTAGATGAAGTTTCGTACGACGAAATGCTCGAGTTGGCCAGCCTCGGCGCGAAAGTGATGCAGTCGCGCTCAGTGGAGTTTGCCAAGAAGTTCGGTGTCATTTTCGAAGTTCGCTCCAGCCTCAACGACAACCCCGGAACCCTCGTGAAGGAAGAAACTCAAAGCATGGAAGACGTCGTGATTCGCGGCGTGTCGCTCGACAAGAACCAGGCCAAGGTCACCCTCGTCGGCGTGCCGGACAAACCGGGCATGGCTGCCCGCGTATTCCAGCAGTTGGCCAACTCGGCGATCAATGTCGACATGATCGTGCAGAACGTCAGCCACGGTAGCGACACCCCGGCGACTGACCTATCTTTCACCATCGACAAACCAGACGTTGCCAAAGCAGAGAGCGTCATCGATGACATGCGCGACGACATCAGCTTTGGCGAGGCACTCGCCGACGAAAATATCGGCAAACTCTCGATCGTCGGCGTCGGCATGCGCAGCCACTCCGGCATCGCGGCCAAGGTATTCGAGGTGCTGGCCGCGGCCGGCGTCAACATCCAGATGATCTCCACCAGCGAGATCAAGATCTCCGTCGTCATCGGCATAGACAAAGCGGAGGAGGCCACCCGCGCAGTCCACGACGCCTTCCTCGGCTGACACGCTTGGCCGGCGGCTCCCCGAAATGTAACCTCCGGCCAAGCAGCCACGTATCATTGCTTGGAGTTTTAGAATGAACCGCCCCCGACAGATTATCTGGTTCGCCGCGCTGCTGGCGCTGGCTGGTGCTTGGCAGACCGGTCTGGCCGCACCCGCCAAAGAAAAACTGGTGCTCACCGACATCAACGGCAAAAACCACACACCGTTTACTTCCTCAAAAACCAAGGCGGTGGTGTTCCTTTTCCTTCTACGCGACTGCCCGGTATCCAACGTTTACTCGCCCGAAATCACCCGCATCCATAAGGAGTACTCGAGGAAGGGCGTCTCACTCTACCTAGTGCATCCAGATCGCGACACCAACGCCAAGGCCGCCAAGGCCCACGCCATTGAGTACAAACTCACTGCGCCGCTTGTGCTCGATCACGAGCACAAGCTGACCCACCTAGCCGGTGTGGAGGTCACGCCGGAGGCCGCTGTGTTCGATAAGAAAGGACACTTGGTGTATCGTGGGCGCATTAACAATCTTTACGCTGACTTCGGCAAAAAACGCGCCAAGCCGACCCAACACGACCTACGCGAATCGCTCGACGCGCTGCTTTCCGGCAGGCCTCCAGTCATGCGCACCACCAAGGCAGTCGGCTGTTATATCGATTTTTCCAATGACAAAAAAAGTAACAAATAAACTCATCCATGCTGGCATGGCACTGGCCGGGTTTGCCGCGCTGCAAACCGGCACAACCGCCGCGGCTAAAGCCAAGCCTACGTTCACCGAGGATATCGCGCCGATCATTTACAACAACTGCACCGAGTGCCATCGCGCCGGGCAGGCGGCGCCGTTCACACTCCAGACCTACAATGACGTGAAGAAACGCTCCCGCCTGATCGCCAAGGTCACGCAGGATCGCTACATGCCGCCGTGGCACCCGGTCGAGGGCCACGGCAAATTCATCGATGAACGCCGCCTGACCGACGACGAACTCGCCACGCTCAAGAACTGGCACAAGACCGGCATGACCGAAGGGCCGGCTGACAAACTCCCCAAGCCGCCCAAGTTCGCCAGCGACTGGCTGCTCGGCGAGCCAGACATGATTGTCAGAATGCCCAAGGCCTACATCATGCACGCCGACGGCTCCGACATTTACCGCAGCTTCGTGATTCCGCTCGACTTGAAGGAGGATAAATGGGTGGCCGGCTTCGAGGTTCGCCCCTCTGCCCGCGCTGTGCTACACCATGTCATCATCCGCATCGACCAAAGCGGCGAGGCTCGCAAGGCCGACGGGGCAAAAGGGACGCCCGGCTTCAGCGGCATGCGCGGCATCGGCCGCAGCTCTCGTCGCGGTGGCAGCAACGACGTTTTCTCAGGCAGCCTTGGTGGATTGGGTGGCTGGGCCGTCGGTGGCACGCCGCGTATTCTCCCATTAGGCTTGGCTCGCAAACTCCCCGCCGGGGCCGACATCGTGCTCAACTCCCACTTTCATCCCTCCGGCAAGGAGGAGGAGGAACAGACCACCATCGGTCTGTACTTTTCCGATAAAAAACCGGATCGCACCCTCATTGGATTCCAGGTACCGCCCGTGTTCGGCAGCATTTCCGGCCTCGACATCCCGGCCGGGGAGAGCAACTACGAACTCAAGAGCAAGTTCACCACACCGGTGGACATTGACCTAATCGGTGTCGGCGCGCACATGCACTACATCGGCCACACCGCCAAGGCCCACGCCACGCTGCCGGACAGCACCATCAAGCCGCTGTTCTACATCGACGACTGGGACTTCAACTGGCAGGGCCGCTACATCTACGATGAACCGATCCGCCTGCCTGCCGGCACTACCGTTGAGGGCACCGTCTCCTTCGACAACTCGGCCGCCAACCCGCACAACCAATTCAACCCGCCCCGCCGCGTCCGCTGGGGACTCGAGTCCAGCGACGAGATGGGCAGTGTCATCTTCAGTGCCGTGCCCGCGAGCGAGGCGGATCTCGACGAATTCAACGCCGCCGTACGCGACCACGCAGTCGACGAGGCCCGCCTGATGGCCGAGCGCCGATTCGGCAGTCGTGTAGGGAGCGGTCGTAGTGGACGTGGAAACATTACCGATCGACTGGAGCAATTCCGCAACCGCCGCCCCGGTGGGAACACCGGCAGCCGCCTGGGTGGCGACTGGCGCGGCCGCTTGGGCGAGCGCCTCAGGAAATTGGATAAAAACAATAACGGCGAAATCGAGCCCGACGAAATCGACGAAAGCTCCCGTCGCTACATCCGCTTCATCGACACCAACAAGGACGGCCGAGTCAGCAAGGAAGAGCTAAGCCAAATCAGCGGCCGCTAAACACCGGCAAAATTTGCCACTCAAAAGCCGCCGGATTTCACGGCTACTTTTTTCACCCACTCAACGCGGCGACTAACTGTTCTAGCTGCTCGCGGGTGTGTTCGCTGGAAATGGAGAAGCGATAAAAAGCCCCTTCGCTCCGCGTCGGGTAGCGAATGCACGAGGGATAAATGCCGGTGGCCAATAGCCGGTGGCGCAGCGCCATGGCGGCTTTTTTCCCGGGACAATCGAGGCTGAACACCGGGAATGCCGGGTCGCCGATTTGCAGCCCGGCGGCGAGCAACTTGGCCTTCACAAACGCAGTGTTGCGGCGCAGCCGCTTGGCCAAGGCGGGGCGGATGCGCAGCAACTCAAGCGACGCGAGCGTGGCCTTGGCCAAGCCGGCTGGCAACGAACTGCTGCTGGTAACGACGTTGTTGCCGTCGAGCAGCGCGGCCCGTAGCCAGCGCGGCCCCAAGATCGCACCGCCAAAACTCCCGAGCGCTTTGCTGAATGTGATCGACTGAATCACGCGCCGGCCGCCCAAACCGCACTGCTCGGCGGTGCCGCGCAGCCGGTCGCCCAGCACGCCCGCGCCGTGGGCGTCGTCGATCCACAGAGTGGCCGAGCGCGCGAGCCGCTTGGCCAAGTCGCCCACCGGCGCGCCGCGGCCGGTCGCGCCAAAGACGCCGTCGGTCATCAGCAACACCCGCTTGGCCGCTCGCCGACGGCTCACCCGCCTGGCCAGGTCATCGGCATTGCAGTGGCGGTAGCGCACCACCGGGCAGCCGATAAATTGCGCGGCATCGCGCAGGCTCATGTGCGCCTTCTCGTCGATGAACGCCGCGTCGAACCGGCCGTTGGCCGCCTGGCCAAGCGCGATGTTGGCGAGGTAGCCATCGCCGACAACAGTGGCGGTTTCGCTGCCGAAAAACTTCACCAGCGACGTTTCGAGTTTGTCGTGCGCCGGGTGGTTGCCGGTGGTCATCCGCGACGCGCCGGTGCCGAGTCCGTCGCGGGCGGTAGCTTGCGCGTGGGCCTTAAGCAGCTTGGGATGGTGCGCGAGTCGATAGTAGTCGCACCCGCCAAAGTAGATCAGCCGCCTGCCGCGATAGCGCACGTGCGTGGCACCGTCCGGCTGGATGGCTTCGGGCAGACTCACGGCTTGGCCGGCGGCGGCTCGAGTTTCCGCAGGATGCCCGCCTTGAGTTCGATGAACTGTGTTTCGTGCACCTTGGCCAGCAACGCGCGCGCGGCGTCCGCTTGGCCGAGGTGCGCGTGGATGCGGGCGAGATGAATCCGCACGCCCTCCGCCTCGACCGGCGACGGCGCGATCGCGAGGGCGTCATTCCAAGCGGCGAGTGCGGCCTTGGCCTCGAACGGCTGCGTGCCCAGTTGCGCCAAGGCGGCGTCGGTGGCGAGGGTGAAATTTTTCGGGTCGAGAGCGCGCGCTTTTTTGAAAAGCTCGAGCGACTTGGGCACGATCTGACTGCGATCAATGAGGTAGTAGCGCGCCGCGTCGTCAGGGTACGAAAATATCAGCGTGGCGAGATTGCGATAATAGAGCGCCTCCTTGGGAGCGAGTTCGGCGGCCTTGCCGAAGTGCCGGAACGCCTCGGCGATCCTGCCCTGTTTGCCATACGCCTTGCCAATATTGTTCCACGCGACCGGGTTGTTCGGCGCTAGCTCGAGCGCCTTCTTCCACTGCGCCATAGCTTTGTCGATTTCGTTGATGTCGCTGAAATAACTGCCGTACGCCAGCCGCGCACGGACGTGGCCGGAGTGGCGGTTGAGAAACGCCGCGTACGCCGCGCCGACCTCGGGCCGCTCGAAGCGGGGTTTGAAGCTTGCGATGACGGAAACGCCAATGAGGGCGACGCATG
>ENA-OREN01003354-OREN01003354.1-marine-metagenome-genome-assembly--contig:-NODE-3354-length-15008-cov-2.377001_pt1 | contig 15008 bp, 13 predicted proteins | sample MGYA00248624_ERZ508555 | MGnify/ENA primary metagenome ERZ508555 (study PRJEB26222, sample SAMN06267773) | marine metagenome | isolation source: Saanich Inlet, British Columbia, Canada | place...
GAGCAAACCATTTCGAGCAATCAGCTTAGCTGACAATCAGGCAATCGTTACCGCTATTTCCAATGACGATGGCTATGAAAATATTTTCACCTATCAACTTCAGGTATTATTGAATAAAGGGGATATGGTCGTTGCTATTTCCGCCTCCGGTAATTCAAAAAACCTGATAAATGCTATAGAGTACGCAAACAACAATGGCGCAACTACTGTGGGAATCACCTCATTTGATGGTGGGCAACTGCACAAAGTGGCAACACTAGGAATCCATGTTCCTGCAAACAAGGGAGAGTATGGCCCCGCCGAAGACGCGCACATGGTGCTAAACCATCTCATCGGAGCCTATCTGACCCGCTTAGTTGCAGATGAGAAATAAAATTTAAATAATTATTTTAAAAAGAAAAAGTCGTCAATCACCTAATGAGAGCATGTTTTGAATGATACGTATTCAATAGATAGTCATAAACTGACTTATCACCCTGCCCGTGTCGCCCAATTATTGGATGTTGGAGATGATTGGGAAAAGGCCAAAACGGTTTACCCCATTTATCTGGAAATATCACCGGTGGGAGCGTGTAATCACAGATGCACCTTTTGCGCGGTGGATTATATCGGTTACAAATCCGTTTCACTGGATTACGAAATTTTCAAAGATCGCTTGCTTGAAATGGGTCAACTGGGGATAAAAAGTATTATGTATGCAGGAGAGGGAGAGCCTCTCATGCATAAGAAGATCAATGAAATTGTTCTCGCCACGCATCAAGCAGGCATCGATATTTCTTTCACCACCAACGCCACGGCAATGAACAAGAAGTTTGTAGAAACATCCCTACCCTTAACAAAATGGGTGAAGGTTTCTCTTAACGCAGGTACGGCTGAGACTTATGCAAAAATTCATCAGACCAAGGAAAGGGACTTTGACAAAGTAATCGAAAACATGAAATGTGCCGCGCAGTTCAAACGTGAAAACGGGACTGAGTGTGTCATGGGGGTTCAAACATTATTGCTCCCAGAAAATTCCAGCGAAATCGTCGAACTCGCTAGACTATGCCGTGATGAGATGTCAGCGGATTATCTGGTTGTCAAACCTTATTCCCAGCATTCTTTCAGCAATACACGAGTCTATGAAAACATAGATTACTCCAATTATCTGGAGCTAGAGAAGGAACTGGAATCTTTCAACACCAAGAGTTTTCAGGTCGTTTTCAGAAAAAACACAATGAAAAAACATATGATGGATGAAAAGCTTCGATACACCAAATGCCACTCAACACCTTACCTATGGGGATATGTCATGGCCGATGGTGCCGTTTATGGCTGTAGCGCCTACCTCTTAGATGATCGTTTCCAATATGGGAATCTTCATGATCTATCATTTAATGAAATATGGCAGGGACAAAAACGCGAAAAGAATTTCCACTTTGTAAAAAATGAGTTGGACATAAAAGACTGTCGCAAAAATTGCCGCATGGATGAAGCCAACCGATACCTATTCGCGTTGCAAGAAGATTTAGTTCCTCATGTTAATTTTATTTAGAGGCTGAGTTATTATTTTATGAGAGCACTAGTTACGGGGGGTGCGGGTTTCATTGGCAGTCATATTTGTCAGGAGCTTTTATCCAGAGGGCACCAGGTCCTTGCCGTTGACAACCTCGCCAGCGGTAGGCTGGAAAATTTCGAGGAATTTGGGGATACAAAAAACTTTGAGTTCCAAAAAGTAGATATCCTTGATCGGGATCGACTATTACCCCTCTTCAAGGGAACTGACTGGGTATTTCATATGGCGGGATTAGCAGATATCGTCCCTTCAATTGAAAAACCGGAATTATATTTCGATGTCAATGTGAAGGGAACACTGAATGTTTTGGAAGCCGCAAAGAATGCCGGAGTCAAAAGGTTCACTTATGCAGCATCTTCCTCCAGTTACGGAATCCCAGAGGAATACCCTACACCTGAAACAACTCCTATCGCACCTCAATACCCTTATGCATTGACCAAATACCTTGGAGAAGAATTGGTATTGCATTGGTCGCAAACCTACAAGCTTCCTGCAGTTTCGTTAAGGTTGTTTAACGTCTATGGACCACGATCTAGAACAAGCGGAACTTATGGGGCGGTGTTCGGTGTTTTCCTAGCTCAAAAGTTGAACCATAAACCTTATACTGTGGTTGGAGATGGCAAACAGACCCGTGATTTTACTTTTGTAACTGACGTTGCAGATGCATTTATTCTCGCTGCAGAATCTGATTTGAACGGTGAATTCTTGAATGTCGGGAGCGGCAATACTTATAGTGTAAATCGTTTGGTGGAATTACTAGATGGAGATGTTGAATATATCCCCAAAAGACCTGGCGAACCAAATTGCACGTTTGCGGATGTGAGCAAAATCGAGAGATTGCTTGGATGGAAGGCCAAAGTGCCATTTGAAAAAGGAGTCCAGAAAATGATCGAAAAAATTGAAAACTGGAAAACGGCTCCTGTTTGGAATTCCAATTCGATACAAGATGCAACCGCATCATGGTTCAAGTTTCTCGGCGATGAAGAAAAAATTAAAAAATAATATTCCTAATTTAATGTTCTATTGAAACACATCAAATATGCCAACAACGCAACAAAAAATTCAAGAATTGGATATTCTTGCAGTGAAATCCAAACAGTCAAATGAAGAAGGAAAACATATAGTTTTATGTCATGGCACCTTCGACCTTATTCATACTGGACATATTCGCCATCTCCAGGAAGCAAAAAAACAGGGTGATATTTTATTCGTAACGATTACCGCAGATAAATGTGTCAACAAGGGGCCGGGTCGACCTGTTTTTTCTGAGATGTTGCGCGCAGAAAACCTTTCCGCTCTAAGCTGTGTGGACTATGTGGGAATCGTGCATACACAAACTGCAGAGCAGCCCATCGTAAAAATAAAACCGCATATTTACGTAAAAGGGAACGAGTATAAAAATGCAACTGATGATTTGACGGGAAATATCACTAAAGAAAAGCAGCTGGTAGAAAAGTTTAGCGGTGAAATATATTTCACCGACGATATTACCTTTAGCTCCTCCAGCCTGTTAAACGAGCATTTTGGAGTTTTTTCCAAAGAGACCCGCGATTACCTTTCGAAAATTGGAGAGAGGCACACAAGTAAGCAAGTTATACAATCCATGGAAGCCTTGAAAAACCTAAAGGTACTTGTTCTTGGCGATACAATCATTGATGAGTACCACTACACTGTTCCACTGGGACAATCCGCAAAGGGCCATCACTTAGCGGTAAAATACCAATCTACTGAACAGTTTGCGGGCGGTGTTCTGGCTGTTGCCAGCCATATTGCAGGATTTGTTGACAATGTCACCCTGGTGACGGCTTTGGGAGAAAATGACTCCCACGAAACATTTATCCGATCCAAATTACAGGATGAAGTTGAGCCAGTCTTCTTTTACAAGAAAGAATCAAGGACCCTCGTAAAGAGAAGGTTTGTCGATATGGACCTCGTTAAACTTTTCGAGGTTTACCTGACTGATGAAGATGAGCTTCTTCCTGCAGAATTAGATGAAAAAATCTGCGCCTGGTTGGATGCAGAATTAAGCCGTTTTGATGTAGTGATCATCCCGGATTTCGGGCATGGGTTTATCACTGATAAAATGATTCGGGTTCTTGAGGAAAAAAGCAAATATATGGCCGTCAATACTCAAGTCAACAGTGGTAATCGCGGGTACCATGCCATCTCGCGGTATTCACGAGCTGATCTGGTATCTTTAAATGAACCCGAGTTGAGATTGGCGACCCACAACAGGTATGATCTAGTCGAAACGTTGGCGGAAAAAGTACGACAAACAGTAAACGCGAAACACGTCGCTATAACCCGCGGAACTAATGGGGCAATCATGCTGAGCCATGACAAAAACGAAATCCATAGAGCTCCGGTGCTTTCAACAAAAGTAATAGACCGAATTGGAGCCGGAGACGCTTTTCTATCCCTTGCTGGAATTGGCCTGGGTGCAGGCTTATCGTCCGAATTAACCACTTTTATCGCCAGTGCTGCAGCAGCTATTGATGTGCAAATTGTTTGCAATAGAGATCCTATTGCCCCAGTGGACCTCTATAAATACATCACAACCTTATTAAAATAAACTGTGCCCATTCAAATTTCCGAACAAGCAAAACCATATTATGAAATGCTCCGAATCCGCCTCGTCGAGGAAGTTCTTGCGGAACGTTATTCGCAGGAAGAGATGCGGTGTCCCATGCATCTTTGCATTGGGCAAGAAGCAGTTCCTGTCGGAGTGTGCTCCGCACTAACAACTTCTGACATGGTTTTTGGGAACCACCGAGCGCATGGATACTATCTTGCCAAAGGAGGTAATCTCAATAAAATGATCGCCGAAATCTATGGGAAAACAGACGGGTGCTGCGGCGGAAGGGGCGGCTCCATGCATCTGATCGATCTGGATGTAAACTTCATGGGATCCACTCCCATCGTTGCAGGCACAGTCCCTCTCGGACTGGGTACAGCCTTGGCGAGCAAACTACGCGGAAAAGACCAGATCACAGTAGTATTTTTTGGAGATGGTTGTTTCGAAGAAGGAGTAGTTCATGAATCATTTAACTACGCAGCACTGATGGGGCTTCCTGTCATTTTCGTTTGTGAAAATAATGAATATTCTGTTTATACTCACTTAGAGAGTCGACAACCTGACAGACCCATGAATAAAATTGCCGAAGCCCATGGTTGGGAAGTGGATACTGGAAATGGAAACGATCTGAAGCAGGTTGCCGAAATTTCGCTGCAAGCAGTTTCGAGAGTGAAAACCAATGGACGTCCGCAGTTTCTAGAGTTTGATACCTACCGATGGATAGAACATTGCGGTCCTAATGACGACGATCATCTGGGGTATCGACCGCCAGACCAAGTTGCTTCCTGGAAAAAGAAATGCCCAGTGAAACACATGGAGACCCAATTGTTATCCGACAAAATAATTACACAGAAAGATTTGGATTCCTATCGCCAATCCATTATGGATGAAATTGAATTGAGCTTTAAGTTTGCTCAGGCGAGCCCGTTCCCATCGCCGGAATCTCTTTACCAATTCTCAAATACAGTCTCTTCTTGATGCGCCCTGATATAACATATGCTGAAGCAGTGCTTGAAGCATTGGATTTTTGCCTGGGTCAGGATAAAAATGTCTTTGTTGTGGGCGAAGGCGTGCCCGATCCGAAAAAAATTTTCAACACCACAGCAGGTTTGCTTGAAAAATACGGTCCGCAACGCATTATGGATATGCCATTATCAGAAAATGCTTTGACCGGAGTGTGTATTGGAAGTGGATTAATTGGGATGCGTCCTGTGATGGTCCATCAACGAACGGACTTTGCCTATCTGGCGCTAGACCAGATTATTAACAACGCCGCGAAATGGCATTATATGTTTAATGGTCAGGGTCAAGTGCCTATAGTCATTCGAATGATGATTGGCAGAGGTTGGGGACAAGGACCACAACACTCGTCCAGCCCGCAAGCATTGTTCTCTCATATTCCCGGCCTTAAAGTGGTCATGCCGGCTCGACCTCATGATGCGAAGGGAATGTTGATTCAGGCGATAGAAGATAATGGCCCTGTGATTTTCCTAGAACATCGGTGGCTACACCATATGAAGGAACCCGTTCCTGAAGAACCGTTTCGAGAACCTTTAGGTAAAGCACGCGTTGTTCGCTCTGGAGATTCTTTAACACTAGCAGCATTTTCCTATTCGGTTATTGAAGCGACAAAAATTGCCGACGCCTTTAAAAAATATGGAGTAGAAATTGAGGTTATTGATATGAGATCCGCAAGTCCTATGGATCATCAAACCGTGGTGGCATCTGTCCGCAAGACAAGTCGACTTTTGGTTCTTGACACATCTTGGATAACCTGCGGAGTTGCGGCAGAACTTGTGGCCCGAGTGAGTGAGAATGCGTTTAAAGAGCTCAAAGCTCCACCTGCCCGAGTCGCTCTCCCAGACTTACATACTCCGACGAGCCCTACCTTATCGCAAGAATATTATCCAACTCCCCAAAGGATCGGCGAAAAAATATTAAATATCCTTTCCATAAAAACTTCTAGTGATAAGGGGCGTCAGATTTTAAATGAATTAAAAACAGACGGCCCCCTTGACGTTCCTTTTCTTGATTTTAAAGGCCCATTTTAAATAATTCTTTTACCTTTTATTAAATGACTAGTCCCGAAAAATTTATTGTTATCGGTAGCAACTGTTTTTCCGGAGCCTGTTTTGTGGACTATGTGTTAGGAGAAAACCCGAACTCCAAGGTCACAGGCATAAGCCGGTCTCCAGAAAAAGAGGATTTTTTCCTACCTTACAAAACCAAAGGACAAAATCGGTTCCAGTTTCACGCTTTAGATCTAAATAAACACCTCGATGGAATCGTATCTGTGATAAAAGAGTTTCGGCCGGACTATATCGTGAACTTTTCTGCTCAAGGGATGGTGGCTCAGAGTTGGGAAAACCCGGATCAATGGTTTCAAACCAACGGAATGGCACTGATGAGCCTCGCAGATCGGTTAAAACAAGAAAATTATTTGAAACGCTTTGTGCAAATTTCGACTCCGGAAGTATATGGAAGTTGCTCAGGTCATATAAAAGAAGATGCCGCTCTAAATCCCTCCACTCCTTATGCGGCATCTAAAGCCAGCGGTGATCTAAGTCTGATCCCTTATTACAAAAGCTATAATTTCCCCGTAGTCTTTACACGTGCAACAAATGTGTATGGAGCGCATCAGCAGCTTTATCGAATCATTCCCCGGGCAGTGATTTATATAAAACAGAACAAAAAAATCCAACTCCAAGGAGGAGGAAAAGCAGTTAAATCTTATATTCATATCCACGATGTTTGCGCTGCCACACTGCAAATTGCTCGGAATGGAAAAAATGGGGAAATCTATCACATCTCTCCCGATGGAGAGGGCATTTCAATAGTGGACCTAGTAAGCATAATTTGTGCAAAAATGGGTCGGCCTCTAGACGATTGTGTTACTATGGTCGATGAAAGACTGGGTCAGGATGCCTTCTACCTTATTGACTCAAATAAGCTTAGAGAAACTTTGGGGTGGAAGCCCCAGATTTCGCTGGAAAAGGGAATTGCTGAAGTAATTGACTGGGTGGAAGAAAACTTTGAAGCAATTCAAAACAGCCCATTGGAATATATCCATCAGCCCTAAAATGGCAGGATTGATCGGACGATGAAATTAGTAGTTCTGGGTAAGACGGGGTTCATTGGAAAAGCCATCTTCGAACATTATCACGGTTCGAAAGAGCATGAGGTGAGAGGTTTCAATTCGTCTCAATTAAATTTAACCTCCCCCAATGCAGCCGAAGAGTTAGCCAAGCTACTGGATTACAACACAACGTTGATTGTTTCAGCCAGAGCAGGCAAGAATTCTGATCCGCTCCAGACCCTTGAGCAGGACATCGCGATTACAAACAATGTAGCCCGTGCAATAGCAATCACCCCCGTAAAAAAATGTGTTTATTTTAGCTCTATTGCTGTTTACGGAGAAAATGTAGAAAATATCAACATTACTGAAGAAACAGAAACATCGCCCACCTCGCTTTATGGTATTTCAAGAATGGCGGGGGAGTTTGCGATAAAAAATGCCGCCGAAAAATCCGGGATACCCCTCACTGTCTTTCGTCCGTGTATGATCTATGGGCCGGGCGACCAAGTATTCCCCTATGGCCCCGACCTGTTTTTAAAATACGTTCTTGAAGATGTGTCTGTTAAAATATTTGGAGATGGTACCGAGTTGAGGGATTATTTGCACATTCAAGACTTAGTAAAGGTCACCGAATATTTTATCCACAAAGATTTTCCCGGCACTTATTTGTTGGGCACCGGACAAAGCCGTTCCTTTAAAGAAATCATTAAATACATTGAAGAAATAACTCAAAGGGATGTAAAAATAGAAATATTAAAACAGAAACAACCCAAGATAAATCAAAAACTCAATATTAAAAAGCTGAAAAAAGATTTTCCTGATTTGTCTTTCATTGCCTTTAAGGATGGAATGCGCGACACTTTTGAACACGCAAAAATTAAATAAATCTTAAGGAAGCCTCTCTTCCAGAAGTCGTTAACTTTACAATGAAACAAACCGAACAAAACTTGGCAACACAAGTTCCGTCAGAGTCGACCTCTAGTCCTGCCAACATTGAATCTCTAGATCTCGCGAAACAAGCCTACCGGGTTTATCTGGATAAGCTAACCCCGCCACGGGAATTTATTCTGATTTCTCCCATGCAGGTACCAGAATCGGCATTCGACCAAGAAATCGCAAAGCGGTCAGGGTATTTTAATTATCCTCCAGTGGGTCTCTTATATATCGCCGCCGTGATCAGGCAGGTTGCACCCGAAACGAAGGTGCATATTTTAGATCTAAATTTCGAAATGCTCCGAAACGCCTCGGAAGAAAGCTTCTCCTATAATTTTTGGGAAAAACGACTCTTTGATTTGATCGAACAATGCCAATCTCCATATATCGGAATTTCATGTATGTTCGATGTGAACAAAGAAATATTCGTGCAAATCGCCCAGGCATGTAAAAAGCGATTTCCTGAAATTCCCGTATTGGCCGGAGGAGTACAAGCAACTTACGATTATCAGGAGTTATTGGGAAACGGAGGCTTCGATTTTATTTTTAGAAAAGAAAGCGAACTGCAGTTTGAAAGCTTTCTTAAAAATGTTTTTCAAAAAAACCATACTGACCTTCCCTGGGGTACTGCATTTATTTCCGAAGGAAAAACTCTGACTCTTGGCGAACCTACTGGAGAGGTTCCTGTCGATCTGGATATCAGGGAAGATTATTCTGCCATCCCCATTGAAGAATATCACCTCCATGGAGGCCTAGCCGTTTTTTCGCGTTATAACGGAACAGAAAAACCTTTCGCCACCGTATTGAGCAATCGTGGCTGCCGGGCGTATTGCACCTTCTGCACCGTACGGGATTTTAACGGAAAAGGAATTAGAGCCCGCTCGGTAGAAAGCGTGATTGACGAACTTAAATTATTGTGGGACCGTGGAATCAGACAAATAGATTGGCTGGATGATGATTTTTTGTGGGATCGCCAGCGTACTCTGCATCTCCTCAAAAGAATGACCGAGGAAGTTCCCGATCTGGAATGGATTAGCAATAATGGATTGATTGCTGCGGCCATCGATGAAGAAATAATGGAGTGGATGGTTCGCTCTGGACTCAAAGCAGTGAAGGTTGGTATTGAGTCTGGGAACGATGCCATGCTTAAAAAAATTAAGAAGCCAACAAGCAAACGAAAACTGATGATGGCTTCTGCCTTGTTCAAAAAATATCCGAAAGTGTTTTTCAGCGGAAACTTTATAGTTGGATTCCCCAATGAAACCTTCGGCGAAATGATGGACTCTTATGAATTCGCCAAAAGTTTAAACTGGGACTGGGCCAGCTTTTATGTTTGTCAGCCTCTGGTGGGAACAGAAATGTTTTCCATTTTCCGCGAACTGGGAGATGACAGGGTCGATAGTCAAAGAACACAAAAGGCTCTGAATCCTGGAAGGCTCAAACAGCGTGGCGAGTTCAACGCGCAATTTGATGCAGGAGAGGACACAGGTTTGTTAACCGGAAAAGATATATTTAACCTGCCGCGCGATCAGGTTCCCAGCCTGGAGCAATTAAACGAAATCTGGTTCACTTTCAACCTCGATATAAATTTCCTCAACAACCCCAATTTTGAGACTGAAGGAAACCTAGAAAAGATATCGCGCTGGTTTGAATCCATTTACGCAGGGTATCCCTTCGATGCTTCTATGGCAGCAGCGCTTGCCAAGTCCTACAAGATGATGAATAAGCAAGAGCGATCCATTCATTATAAAAACCGGTTCCATGAGATTTTGAAAGAGTCAGGGTATTGGCAAAACCGGGTTAAAGAGTTCCCTGAAATATTAAAAATGGCTGAAGACTAGTTGTAATTAAACATTAGAGGAGAAAAGATTAATGGGAGAATTGTTTAACCTTACAAACGCAAATGCTAAACTTTACGATGGTGCCCCTCGCAACATGGATCCAACCTTTGGGGAGGCCTATTTCGACAAAACAAGAGATACCGGTTACGGTGGCTACAACTATGATGGACGCTGGGGAGCTGTCGCCGAGGGTATTGCAAAAAAATATAATCTGGATTCAAAGAGTAAATTCCTGGATCTGGGATGTGCAAAGGGTTTCTTATTGCATGATATGCAAGAAAAATTTCCCGGGATCACAGCGAGAGGCCTTGAAGTATCTCAGTATGCAATTGATAACGCTCATGGAAATACGGGCGAAGTGATTGATTTTGGTAGTGCAGGAAAGCTTTCTTATGCCGACAATGAATTCGATTGCGTAACTTCCATCAACACCTTTCATTTTCTTACACCTGAAGAGTGTAAAGTGGCCCTGAAAGAAATGGTTCGTGTAATGAAAGATCCTTCAAAGGGATTTATCCAAGTGGACGCTTTTACAGATGAGGTTGAGAAAGAACGTCTCTATGCCTGGGCACCGATCGTTAAATCATTTCTATCCGTTAAAGAATGGTTGGAATTGTTCAAACAGGCCGGGTACGAGGGCGACTATTTCTGGACATTTGTTCGCCCACAAACACCTGAAAAATTCTACGGTGCAAACAAAAAATAGATAGCGCTTACCTTCAAAAATAAAACTGGAAAAACGGCTAAAATTCCATGCAAGAAGTGGCAAAAGCAATTTTATTGGAAAGAGGCAATCTGGTTTTGCAGTTGCGCGACAATATACCCTCGATCGAATTTCCAGGAATGTGGTCGTTGTTTGGGGGATTGATTGAAGAAAATGAAGACCCACAAGAAGCCATGTTGCGTGAAATAGAAGAGGAGTTATGCATCAAGGTAAAGGATATTTGTTTTTTGTGGGATTGTATTTATAGCCGAAATGATGGAGAAAAAGTTCTCCATAAGATTTATGAGGCGGATATTACCCCGCTTTGGGGCAAACATCGGCTAATGGAAGGTCAGGCTGCAGATTCATTCCATTACGATCAGTTGAAAACTTTACGCATTCCACCCTTTATTCAAAAAGTGCTCGCTCGACGTCAACAAGAGAAAGTTTTTGAGTGAGTAATTGCAACGTTGTTAATATTTAACCAGAATATTCTCATTTCTCATTCTTGGATGAATATTAAAATTTTCTAAAACTTTTCAATTTTTCTGAACTATGAAAGCTGCTGTTTTATATGAAACCGGTAAACCTTTAGTTATCGAAGACGGGATAGAAATTCCCGTTCTACAGTCCGGTCTTCTTGTGAAGGTAGCTTACAGCGGTATTTGCCGTAGCCAGTTAATGGAAGTTCGGGGCAAAAGAGGAGAAGATGCCTACCTTCCTCATCTGCTCGGGCACGAGGCTTCGGGCTGGGTAATTGAAACAGGGACAGGGGTCACAAAAGTAAAACCAGGTGACAAGGTGGTTTTGACCTGGATAAAAGGCGGAGGAATTGACAGCAAAGGAGCAAAATATAAATTAGGAAACACCCACTTAAATTCAGGAGGAGTAACAACCTTCAGCGACTTTACCGTAGCCTCTGAAAACCGTTGTGTGAAATTGGAAGAAGGAATTCCAATGGACCTTGCCGCACTTTTGGGCTGCGCTGTGCCCACGGGAGCAGGCATCGTATTCAACACTTTGCGTCCTGACAAAGACGCTTCTATTGCTGTTTTCGGAGCGGGGGGAATTGGCTTGAGTGCTATATTAGGAGCAAAAGTACACGAATGCACTAAAATCATCGTCGTAGATATAGAGAATGAAAAGCTTGAGTTAGCTAAGGAATTTGGCGCCACTGATGTTATCAATTGCAAAACGGAAGATCCTGTTGAAAAGATCCATCAGATAACCAAGGGTAAAGGGGTTGATTATTCTGTTGAAGCGGCAGGAAGTGCACAAGTGATCGAATCTGCTTTTCAGTCCGTAAAATACAACGGCGGGCTCTGTGTCATCGCGGGCCATCCAGACTGCAAAGAGCGAATTAAAATCGACCCGTTTGATCTTATTCGAGGAAAAAAAATTGAAGGGTCCTGGGGAGGAGCATGTGAACCAGATAGAGATATTCCCATGTACGTTGAAAATTATAAAAATGGGAAACTTCCTTTAGAAAAAATGATTTCCAGGGTTTATCAGCTTGAAGAAATCAACCATGCTTTGTCTGAACTTGAAAAAGGGCAAGCTCACCGAATCCTTATCCGCATGGATAATTCGGAAGAAATTTAATAGTTTCACGCATGCATGTTAGTGCAATTTATTTTTTTCATTATTACGTAGAGAATAGATTTTGAATTTTTCCAAACTACCTCACCTATTGGTGTTGGCACGTGGCAAACAAAGCACCCTCTTTTTTCTATACCTGCTGGTTCTTGGAAGCGTCGCTATGGAATCGATAGGGATCGCCTCATTTTACCCCCTTGTCGATATGTTCCAGGATGGCAGCAAGTTGGACTATTACAGGGATATGCTAAACACTTGGGTACCTGTACTAGAGTATTTTAGTCGAGAGCAGTTTTTATACTTTATCCTTTTGGCGATGGGGGCACTATTCGTTTTTAAAAATGTGTTTCTTGTTTTAGCTGGCTACGGCAATATTCGAGTGGTGACCAATCTTTATTGTTCATGGATGAACCAGATATTCAAAATTTACCTGGACAAACCCTATTCATTTTTTCTGGATAACAAAGCAGGTGATCTGGTTCAGCGTAAGATTATGCAAACTCAAAAAGCGTTGGGTGCTTTGAAAATGTTTGTATTGCTTCTTGGAGGTATAACAACCCTTATAGGAGTCTTTGCGGTTTTAATTTTTTTGAGCCCTAAAATTACACTAGCTATGGTTTTCGTAATGATTCCTATTTACTACGCCACCATGAAAATATCTCAGGGGAAAATGTACAAAACGGGGAACCGTATTGTCGAACTCGAGAAACAAGGATTTGCCCTTACGACGGAGATTCTTTCGGGGATTAAGCAAGTTAAAGTATTTTGCGCAGCGGATCACTTCCAAAAAAGAACTAAAGATATTTGGAAGGAATATTCTCGGCATTTAACTCAAAATCATTTTTTAGCATCTTTGCCTCGACCGATATTAGAAACCTTGGTTGTTTTGGGTGGAGTAGGAGCCTTGTTCATATTCATGCAGGCTGCGGGTCATGGAAAGGAGGCTTTCCCAGTACTGGCGGTGTTTGCGGCAGGAATATATAGAATTCTTCCTTTAGCTGCCGGATCCAGCGCTCAGGCTATGTCTCTCGCCTCCCTTCTTCCTTCTGTTGAAACAGTCGCAGCGCTCCTCCGCCAAGAGCCTAATGCAGAAAAAGGTCCACCTGTACCACCTATGACGAAACAAATTGAATTTCAAAATATTTCTTTTTCCTACGATGGCAGGAAAAATGTTTTAGAAGATCTTTCGTTAAAATTTGAAAACAAAAAATTCTATGGAATTGTTGGTGTTTCGGGTAGTGGCAAATCCACCATCATTGATTTAATCGCCGGTTTTTTTAAACCTCAAAAAGGCCAGGTATTAGTAGACGGCGTCGATATCAAGAATGCCAATATCAACACATGGCTTCGCCAAGTGGGTATAATAAGCCAAGATGCATTTATATTCAACGGAACCATTGATGACAATATTTGCTTTGGCATAGACATTGAAGACCGGGATCAAAATCGTATTAAAGAAGCTGCGCGGATAGCTTATGTTGATGAATTTATTGACCCGTTGCCTGAAGGTTATCAAACAATGGTAGGGGAAAGAGGAGTCAAACTCTCAGGAGGGCAAAGGCAGCGCCTGGCTATAGCCAGAGCAATCTATCTTGATCCTCCTGTTCTTATCTTCGATGAAGCAACCAGTTCCCTAGATGTAAATTCCGAAAGAAAAATACAGGAAGCAATTGAAACCTTGCATGGTAAAAGAACTGTTATCGTGGTGGCACACAGATTAGTCACTGTAGCTAGTGCTGATAATATTTATGTGTTAGAAAATGGTGGTCTGGCTGAAAAAGGTACTCACGAAGAATTAAAGGTTCGAAACGGGCTTTACAGCCGCCTATGTGCAAAACAAAGCCTCGAATAGCTATTACCGGAAAAATAATAATACAATATTTATTAAAGGGAAGCGGCTCTATGAAAGAATTACCAGACTTTACCCGCGCTATGGATTATGAAAATGACTTTTATTTGTCATGCGACAGTACCCGCATAAGTAAAATTCTGGCGCATTATGAATTATTTAAAATGACGATGGATGTCCCAGGAGCTATCGTGGAATGCGGCGTATTTAAGGGTACCTCACTGGCCCGTTTTGCTATGTTTAGAGAACTCTTTGGGAATACTTTTTCAAAAAAAATTATTGGGTTTGACGTTTTTGGGAAATTCCCTGAAACCCAATTTGATGCCGACCAAGAATTAAGAAAACGTTTTGTCGAATCTGCAGGAGATTCAGGGGTTTGCGTAGAACAAATGCAAAAAATCCTTGAGCATAAAAATTGCAATCGCAATGTTGAGCTAGTAGCCGGAGATATTTGTGATACCTTGCCAAAATATTTTGAAGAAAATCCGCAACTCAAAATTTCCCTTTTAAATCTGGACACAGATATTTATGAGCCGGCAGTTACGATCCTAGAAAATTGTTGGGATAGAATTGAAAAAGGAGGGGTTTTGATTGTTGATGACTATGGAGTATTTCCTGGAGAAACAAAAGCGGTAACAGAATTCTTTGAATCGAAAAAAGTTAACGTTAGAAAATTTTCTTTCGCCATGACACCTTGCTATATTCTCAAGGAATAATCTCTATCATAAAAGCTAATCGATTCTAATATCTATAACCTAAAGAACTTTTGTTCCAGATTCTTTAGAGGGCCATAGTGAAATATTATTCTTTTATTCTGCAATAGATTCCTTTTGAATTATAATTTCCCTGTAACAACTTTAAGCTTTAGCCCTTGTTGGGA
>ENA-OREN01003363-OREN01003363.1-marine-metagenome-genome-assembly--contig:-NODE-3363-length-14973-cov-8.247650_pt1 | contig 14973 bp, 14 predicted proteins | sample MGYA00248624_ERZ508555 | MGnify/ENA primary metagenome ERZ508555 (study PRJEB26222, sample SAMN06267773) | marine metagenome | isolation source: Saanich Inlet, British Columbia, Canada | place...
ATGAGGCTCTCTTTTGATATGGACATTAACAAAAATGTGATGGCTCGCGTAATGTTCCAGGATGTGCGTACGTTTGGTGATCAGGGAATAACTGGCAACGGTGAAAGAACAGACGTTCAGGAAGGATATGTTCAGTTAAGAAACCTCGGCGACATAAACCCATTGCTTAGTAATGTTCAGCTTCGTATTGGTCGATGGCAGCAGGGGTATGGTAACCATAGGGTAATTGGTACTCTTGGATGGGCTAATCAGAGCAGATCATATGACGGTGCAAAGATAATGTACAAGAAGGGTAATTTCAATGTAGATGTCTTCGCATGGCAGATTGCAGAAAATACGACTGGTGGTGTAAGTGGCAGTGATAGTACCTTTAGCCAAGTGACTGGAAAAGATACAGTATTGTATGGTTTCTATTCTCAATATAAGTTTGGTGGTGCCTTGAAGGGTAATGTTATTGAGCCATATCTGGTAGTTAAGGCTGAATCAACAGATGAGGACGTGACTAGCAGTGCGAATAATTCTATTGTTGACTCTAAAGAGACAAGATATACATGGGGTTTGAGGGCTGCAGGTAAGAATATTGCTGGTTTGGGCGGTTTTGATTATACTGTTGAGCCAAATTATCAAAGCGGAACGTCTCATTATACACCATTTAATACGGATCAAAATAGAAGAGCGAAAGAGAATATTGATGCATGGGCAATTCATGCAGAGGTTGGTTATACATTCAAGAATATGCCCTGGACTCCAAGGATAGGTTATGCGTACTCATTTGCTAGTGGTGATGATAGCTTTGATGAGGGAAGTCAAAAGACTTATAAGCAAGTTAGCCCAACACAGCATGCTCATAACGGGTATATGGATGTAACTTCATGGCAGAACATAAAAGATCATCAGTTTCATCTTAATCTGAAGCCAACAAAGAAGCTTGTGGTAGATGTAAAGACACATTTCTTTGAACTGGATGAAGAGTCAGATAATTGGTGGCATGTTGGAGGAGCCGTTGCTAATAGAGCAGGTGCTGATACCGTTATAGACAATTTTAATAATAATGGTGACAGTGCCAGAGGTGATGTGGATGATGAGCTGGGTCAAGAAATTGATGTTACACTTAAGTACAAGATGTTTGAAAACTTTGGTGTAGTGGCAGGTTATTCACATTTCTTTGCTGGTAACTTTATCGAAGATACAAGTGGCGGAGTAGACAGAGGTGTTGACTGGTTCTATCTGCAGACAACAGTGAAGTTCTAAGATATTTTTAAGTAAATCGGATTTCTAATCCGAAAAAATAAAAAGGGTAAGAGTCGAGAGATTCTTGCCCTTTTTTTATTAGTTTTTTCTGCTATGAGGCGAATGGCTTTGAAAGAAAGGATGACTATCCACATAGGTAAGGAACGGCTTCTGCCTGGCATGCCCAGTATAACCAAGTTCACCTGGAGACGTATTATATAGGGTTTCTTAATAATATCCTGGCGGATAGCATTTAATTCTTACTTAGGCATAGCAATGTAAAGTGGGGGGACAAAATTAGAATAAGAGTGCGAAGAAATAGTAATTATCTATTGTCACCACACTTTTTTCAGCGATAGCAGAGTATAGCCTGCTATCAGGATTATCGATCAGCTTTCAGGTGTGAATACTCAGTATCCTTCTTGCAATTTCAAAGTAAATAATTATTCCGGTAACGTCTATAATTGTAGTGATAAGAGGTGCAGACACTATGGCCGGATCAAGTTTAAGATAGCTGAAAATAAATGGTGTTGCAGCTCCTGCCAGATTACCTACAGTAACTACAGTTGCTACTGATATTCCTACTGTAATTCCCAGCATTGTATTATCAAGAAGAAATATTGCTATAAAAAATGCAGTAGTTCCAAGAACTGAACCAATTACAAAACCGGCACAAGCTTCTCTTACAAGCACTTTCCACCATTGTCTTAACGCTAATTCTCCCGTTGCCAGAGCTCTTATTACAAGCGTAGATGATTGCGATCCTATATTACCACCGGCTCCCATAAGCATGGGTATAAAGTATGCCAGTGCGATTATTGAACTGAGAGCCAACGAGTATTTCTGAAGGATCTTTCCTGATATAGTAGAGGCTAGAACAAGGACAAATAACCAACCTACTCTTCCAGTGAGTTGTTTAAAATATCCTGCACGAAAATACCTCTCTTCAGGCATTTGAATAGCAGCCATTTTATGAAAATCTTCTGTGGCTTCTTCTTCAACAACATCTAGGATATCGTCAACTGTAATAATACCAACAAGACGATTTTCACTATCCACAACCGGTAGAGAGAGAAAGTCATATTTTTGAATTGCCTTAGCTGCTTCTTCCTGGTCATCAGTAGTATGTACCTTATAAACTTTATCGCTCATTATTTCACTTATTATCTGATCGGGCTTTGCCAGAATAATGTCCTTAAGCGAAACAACTCCACATAGCTCCCTATTTACATTTATAGCATAGCATGTATAAATAGTTTCTCTATCAGGACCTGTTTTTCGTATATTTTCTAAAGCTTCAGAAACAGTAATTTCAGTACCCAAATCTACATATTCTGTAGTCATTATCCTTCCTGCCGAATCAGTTGGATAATTGAGCAGGATATTTGTCTCCTCTCTCTCTTCGACAGGAAAGAGATTGAGCAGTTTTTTTACCATTTGTGCGGGGAGTTCGTCAAGGAGTTGTATCCTGTCGTCAGGATCCATTTCAAGCAGGATTGATTTTGCCCTTCGTTCAGTAAAGTATCCAAGTAACTCCTCTTCCTCTTCAGGATCCAGTAAGGAAAAAACCTCCGCGATCTTTGTCTTATTAAGGACACGAAGTGTTATTACTCTTTCAGTGGGCTCAAGTTCCCGGATTATGTCAGCAATATCCGCAGGGTGTATGTCTCTTAATAAAAGGCTTAGCCCCTTTAGGTTTTTGCTATCAATAAGTTCCTTTAATTCGGGAGTAAATATTTTATACCATTTCATAGTATTTAATTCGCAATTGTTTTTAAACTTTTGCCAGAGCGGTAGAAAGGGTGATAATGTAATCCACAGCATCTTGAGCAAATTGGTAGAGTATTTTTTTTGATAAACTTTCTGAATTTTCTTGATCTGTTATTATTCCATATATCGGTGAAGTTCTCGTTTTTTACGTTTCCTAAAACAAAATCAGGGTTATCATTACAAAAAACTATTTCACCATTAGGGTATACCATTGTTTGTGTCCATGGCGCAATGCAACGTTGCACACTGTTTTTTGATTTGCCTCCATTATAAAAATTATCTTGAGTGGTAGAATAGTATTGAGGTATATCAGAGACCTTAACAACAGGAAAGAAAGCAAGCTTGAAGTGAAGTTTTTTAAGAAGTAAACTAGAAATACTATTCTGCACAACTTGTGTATCTATACTTGTTTCGTCATTAACCCATCCTTGCCATGATGGAGCATCGCATTGGAATACCCTTTTCATCGTTTCTTCATAGCTTTTGCCTGTTCTTGTATTATTAAAATATGGATGCTTAACAAGCAACATTTCAAAACCCAAATCGTCAGTTGTTTCGTTGATATTTTCCAGATATGGAAAAGAATGTTCAGTTATAGTGAATACCTGGCACAAAAGAGGTCTCTGTTTATTGAATTTCTTCTTTGCATCAATAATTTTCTTTATGCCTGATGCAATTTTCTGGTAACCGTTGTTAATCCCCCTAATCTCATTATGTACATGTTCCGGTCCATCGACTGAGATATATAACACATCCACTCCAATCTTAACGATATCATCTGCATATTTTTCAAGGAGTGTTCCATTCGTTATAACCCAGCAGATCAAGTTTTTCTGCTTTATATACTTTATCAGCCTGATTATGTCTTTGAAGTAAAATGGTTCTCCTCCTGTCAGGAAAATTGTAGGTGAGAATTTAGAGACATCATCTATAAGTCTCTCAAATTCTTCAATGTTCATCGTTTCCTTTAATTGATCGGAATCTTGATTATTATAATTGCCGGTTTCACCCCATTGTCCGCACATTTTACAGCGTAAGTTGCACAGATTAGTTGGTGTTATGTGTATAAGATAAGGAGGAAAGCTGAAGCCATTATTCAGTCGGCCGTCGATTTGAAAAGATAGCAGCCTTGTAACCCACTTCATCATCCTTATATCGGAAAATGGGTTACTCTTTGACATCTTAATAATATTTGAAATATAGCCCATTGTTTAAAATATAATATAATATAAAGTAAAAAAATGGAGATTGAACATTTGCCACGGATGATCCTGTAATGGTGGGTGCACGCATGGCGTTGCAGCTGGAATCGTCAATTAGATGATAGTAAAATACTGCGAAAGACGCAAGATGAAAAATGGTTTGGTTCAATACGTCCCACGACACTTAGTCACTACTATCTCCAGTCATATTATCACCAAATTTGATCTTGGTCGATTTAGCATATGCCTTAATATCCTCTTCATGATGGCCTAAACTATCAAGAGAAACACCTATGTTGTACCAGGCCATATAATCGTCCGGATTGATATTGACTGCCTGATCAAGTGTCCCTATTGCCTCTTCATGACGATTCAGTTTACAACGAGCAATTCCCTTTTGATACCATGTTTCAGAGACATCCGATTTGAGTTTGATAGCGCCGTCAAATGCTTCAATAGCTTCCTGTTGACGATTGAGATTGCTAAGAACAACCCCTTTTTTGTGACATGCTTTGTGATCATCAGGATTGGTTTTAATCGCCTTGTCAAGCGATGCAAGGGTTTCTTCAAGCTTATTCAAATTCTTCAACGCTTATAGTTTCCTTTAATTGATCGGCATCGTTAATATAATGTATATTATTTGTAATGTCGCTCATTGTTTAGATAATGCAAAACTATTAAAAAAGCTGATATTGAACTTTTTACAAGGATGGTCCTATAATGGTGGGTGCACGCATGATGTTGCTGCTGGAATAGCTAGTAGATGATAGTAAAATACTACGAAAGTCGCAAGACGAAAAAGGGTTTGGTTCAATACGATTCACGACACTTAGTCACTGCTATTCTCAATATTATTATCACTAAGCTTGATCCTGGTTGATTTATCATATGCCTTAACAGCCTCTTTAGGACGACCTAAACTGTCAAGAGAAACACCTATGTTGTACCAGGCCTTATAATCGTCCGGATTGATGCTGACTGCCTGATCAAGTGCCCCTAATGCCGCCTCATGACGATTCAGTTTGCAAAGAGCAATTCCCTTTTGATACCATGTTTCATAAACATCCGGTTTGGACTTTATAGCGTGGTCAAATGCATCAATAGCTTCCTTTTGACGATTGAGATTGTTAAGAACAACCCCTTTGTTGTGCCATGCTTCGTGATCATCAGGATTGATTTTAACTGCCTTATCAAGTGATGCAAGAGATTCTTCAAACCTATTCAGGCTTCCAAGAATAATGCCTTTATTATTCCAGGCCTCTGCATGATCAGGTTTAATAGAGGTAACCTTTTCATAGGCATCAAGAGCCCCAGTCGATCTGTCCAAATTATCAAGTACAATTCCCTTGCAATACCATGATTCATAATCATCCGGTTTGAATCTTATGGCCTGGTTAAATGCATCAATAGCCTCTTCTGGACGATCCAAGGCATCAAGAGAAACTCCTTTACTATAATACAGAGCCCTATCTGCATCTGGTTTGATATTGATAGCCTGATCGAAGGCGTATACTACTTCGTCATGACGATCAAGATTTCCAAGAACAACTCCTTTGTTATACCATACTTCATAAATGTCTGGTGCTATTGCAGTGACATCTTCCAACAAAGCTAAAGTCTTCTGATACTCTCCAGCATAATAAGTAACCGTTGCTTTACCAATAAGACTTTCAATTGCCCTTTCACCTTCTGTCCTCTCGTCTCTAGAGTTAGCATCAGAAAGAGAGCTGCCACCCAGATTGATTGCCAACCTATCAAGCTCTTTATTGAACTCTTTAGATATGTTATACTGACTAGAACCACCGAGGAAATTGTTGCTGTGACCACAGTCCTCAATTATTACAGGAACAATGGTAGATTCTTCATCAGATTTTTCCTGTGTGATACCATAAGCCTTATTAAGCTCGTAATCCTGGAAGCCGTGCCTTTTCTCCACCGGATTATGTAAAGCATGATTACTGAGGCAGACAACAAAAAACTGACTCTTTTTTATAGCCTTCTCAACTTGTGACTCCCATTTCTTCGGAGTAATATCCTTTCTGTCAAAACATACATCTAATGACCTGGCTTTCATGCCATCATAAACCTTGCTGACTTCATCCGTGTCTTCTGCGGAACAACATAGAAAAATCTGATTTTTTTTCTGTCTAAACATTATATAACAAAAAAGATTTCAAATTAATTTTCATTAAGTATCTATTTATATCAGTTGTACATACAAAAATGGTGAAGAAGCAAAGATCTGACTTCCAGGATTCTGTATCTGGTAAATTATAAATATATATGAAAACCAGAATAGAAAATTGGGTTCTTTGTTTCAACGACAAAATAACTTATATCAGAGTATAATACACCTGTCAATATTCAGGCTTGTGAGTGTGAAACATTTCCTTGCTTTAAGATATTAGCGGTGCTAGTATAACCGCTATATGGGCTGGCTGTATAGTCATAATAGCTCTTTCACTATGCACATAACATGAAATTTCATACTCTTGGGAAGTGAGGTTTAGATGCATCAATCTTTCAAAGCAGGGGACGTCATAATCAGACAAGGTTCTTATGAAACCAGTGCATATATTATTGAGTCCGGAAAAGTTGAAATTTCGATTACAGTCAATGACAAGAAAACTGTTTTTGCGATTATGGGGGAAAAACAGATATTTGGTGAAATGGGCTTGATGGATGATAGGCCCCGTTCCGCAACTGTTACGGCTCTTGAGGATACGCTGGTATCTGTTATAGATCGCAAGAGCTTTAATGAACAGTTGAAAAAAAATCCCAAGATACTCTTTCCCCTCATGAAGGCGCTCTTTGAACGGTTGAGATCAGCAAATCAAAATATTGCAGTCAAGGAGTGCTTGGGTGCCCAAACATTGGGGAGCAAGCAAAATAAACCGGAAAAGAAAGGTCTGGTTGTAATGTCAGGTATGACTAAAACAGCCATGAATGCATTAGGTAATGACATGCCAAGGATAGAAAGTTTTCCTTACAAAGTAGGCCGTAGAAGCGCAATAGGTGGGGATGATGTTTTTGTCGACAATGATCTATTCCTTGAAGATAATACTGAGAAGCCTCCATTTAATATCTCTTCAAATCATTTCTTAATAGATCTCGTAAATGAAAAGTATGTTGTCTTAGACAGAGGAAGTAGTTTCGGTACTATCGTTAATGGTGCCAAAGTAGAAGAGCCATATGTATTAGACAAGAAAGTAAATGAAGTTGTTGTTGGGCCGCATGATTCTCAATTTATATTTAGGCTGGAGATTGAGTAACATATCAGTCGATTATTTCTTGCTAGCTTAATGAGTAGATTGTCCCAGATTAAGAATGTTACACAGTGCTTCGTAATTTTTGAAGTGCTTTGCTTCTCACTTACAGAGAAATCATTTTAAACCGTGTTTATTAAAACACTTTGTATATTTCTTGTCGGTTGTCAGCAAGTGATAGTCTACCCATTCTTGTAAGTATTTATGCAACTCGTCCAGGATTTTATATTCACCGTTAATTACTTGATTATTATAAATAATCATATGGAGAGAAAAATTAAGGTGTTCATTGTAATGTAATAAATAATCTGGATATTTAAATGTTGACATATAAGTCTCTTCCATCTCAAAATGTTCTTTTGCAAACTTAACCAATTCCGCTAATAGCTCTTCTACTTCTTTCTGGCTGTAATTGTGTCGCTTCGTAACAATAACCTTATTGACAAGGTCAATGAAGTTCTTATGTTCCTGATCAATAATTGAAACATTTACACTATATTTATTAGACCATTCAATCATTGTTCTCTATTTATAATACTGGTATTAATTTTTGTATATGGCTTTGCTATATTGAAAACTCTTCCTACAGTAATAATATTATCGGTGCGATTGTCAACAACTTCACATACCACTTTCTGTGCCTGTGGTTAGTTAAGAGGGGGGGTGGTCATGTCGGGTAATGGAGAAATATTCACTGGGCTATTAACCTGAAATATATTCTTTGCCTACAAATTTTTATTGAAAAACGTACATGATTGGTATCTTGTTCTTTTTGATAATTGTCACGTGCCTGCAGAAAGATCGCCACTTTTCTTTCTTGAAGAAATCAATTCGCGCTGTCGCTGAAAGATGTATTTTATGAGGCTTTCTCTGTCATCTTCATTAATAGCAGTAAATGTTACTGACACGTCAAAATCATTATTTTCCTTATCCCTTGATTGGCATATTCTCGAAAGTTTTCCTAAAAGTATAACTTGTATAGGTGGATTAATAGGTGGTTCGATCGTTAATTCTAATAAGGAACCAGTACTTAGCTCCTCAGTAACAAGCATGTGTACGCCGGAACCACTTATATCGATACATTCTCCCGTTTTAGATACATCCTGCACCTCTTCCACTGTATCAACTTTACTAAGTATCTTCTCCTGATTAGAAATAACCTTGTCAATCTTCTGGTCCAGATAAAACAGTATTTTGACCAGCACAGGGTCAAAATCAACTTCATCCTCTATATGGGACCAGTCAAAAGAAAAAGCGTCTACTTCGCTGCTCTTGGTACCAGATCTATTTGCTGTACGTCGGCTGATATAAAGAGAGGATTTTTTGTTATACTCCTTTTGCGTAACAATATTGTAATTGATAGTAAAGGAGTCTGGGATCCTTACTGAATTTCTGCTTTCTTCTGAGTTTTCGTTTTTTTTGCTCACAAGATCACGTGTATCCATTAGGTTGAAAAAGTATGGACTGAATTACAAGGTATGATAAAAAAATATTTTGATAATTTCAACAGTTATTTTGGGGCTTTGACCGTTATTATAATGGAATCCGTCATTCCTGCCCCTGAAATTATATTGTTTCCATGCAAAGATGTGTACTTATAACAAGTTAACGGACATCAATCTCTAATAACTCAATACCGGACAGATCTGACATGTTTACAACTGGCTCAGTGCCATCATATGTACTTTCAAGAACAGCATCACCGTTATTATATATATCAATTTGCGTACGATTCATTGCTCTTTGCAATAAGAATTTATAATGAAATACTTTGCGATTACCGTGGTTCTTCGTAATAACAGACACAATTCTGTTCTTGCCTCGTATTAGTTTATCGGCAACATCACAAGATCTTTCACTACTAAATATATCTACCTTTTTCGCTTCAAGAAAGACTAACGCAACAACATCCCCTGGTGTTAAGTCTGTAAGTTTAAACACCAATCCATCCAGTCCGTTTTCTACTACAACTTTCGTTGGTGTACTGTGTGTAACCCGCTTAGTGTCGTTCCACGCATTTGGATTGTCCAGGAAGTAATTTACAATTTTTCCAATCGCATAGCTTGTTTTATTTATTGAGAAAACGATTATAAGTATTATAAGTATATTTTGGATGTATTTTATTTTCATTATAGATCTCTTATGGTATGGTCAGTTAACTTCGTTAATCATTCTTTGGACTTTATTTTGAAAATCTGAATTCTTGTTCATTCGTGATGCTATCTTTGTATAATTCTCCACGCTTAAACCGTGGCTTTGTACAATTTTACTTGTTTCATTATAGTGCGCTTTATTACCAGCTTTATGCATGTATGACTGTACGTCAACAAATGCTCTTGCAAAAGCCATTAATTCCAGATCACCTGTTTCCTCGTTCGTACGTTGCTGATAATATGCTTCATTATTATACTGATATGTTGATTCTTCTGTGTCATATCTCTTCATATCGAGAGATACTTCAGGGGCAGTAACCGACTCTGACGATGTGATCAGCTTTAATATCACAATAATCGAGGCAAAGAGTATAAAAAATAAGAGTATATATGTTTTCATATTGTATATTTTAAGTACTTTTTCTGTCAATCAATTTTACTGTTTCAGGGGCTTCGTATACTTCAAATTTTCCCAGCAATGCATCCGGGCACTCATCCACAAGGATTGTGGAGTGATGGGCAGCTTTTATGAATTGTTCTGTGACGGCATGGTCAAGAAAGCCAATCAGCTTATCGTAGTAATGGCATACATTCAGCAGGCCACACGGCTTCCGGTGCATTCCCAACTGTGACCACGTTATAATTTCAAAGATCTCTTCGATCGTACCGAAGCCTCCGGGCAGAGCGATAAAACCATCAGAGAGATCAGCCATTAATGACTTCCGCTCATGCATAGAATCAACCTCTCTTAATTCTGTAACGCCGGTATGCGCAACTTCTTTTTTGAATAATCCTTTCGGGATTATACCGATTACGTCTCCGCCTTCTTCAAGAACAGCATTAGCAATTTCACCCATTATGCCTACACTTGCGCCGCCATATACCAAGTCGATATTTCTATTAACCATGGCACGTGCCAGTTGTCTGGCCACTTGTGCGTAAACAGGCTGTCTGCCTGAGCTTGATCCACAATACACACACAATCTTTTCATCTTATATTCCTGAAAGTGATTTACAACTTCTGGATTCAACTAATAAGTGCAAATATTTCCATTAGTTTCTATATTGTTAAATACTCCTTCAGGAGTAAGATATTCCGGCGTTTAACGCTAATATAACCCACATTTAACAGGGTTATAAGGATTGTCCATTATATAGTAATCAACTTGATTTTCATCAGGAAAAAGTAAGTTTAAATATCAAAAATAGGTTGGAAATTAATAGTGTTTTGTTTTAGAATGACCTTTTAGATTCTCAACAATATTTTATTCATAGAGGCCGTAAATAAAACTTTATAAATAGACAGGAGATGCTATGGGCAGCACAACCCCGCTTACCAATAATAAAAAACTTATGGCATGGGTAGACGAAATGGCAGGAATGTGTCAACCTGATCAGGTTGTATGGTGTGATGGTAGCAAGGAAGAATATGATGAGTTGGCTGATATGCTGGTTAAGAGTGGTACATATGTTAAATTAAACGAGGATAAAAGACCAAACAGTTATTGGGCAATTTCAGATCCTGCAGATGTTGCCAGAGTAGAAGATAGAACTTTTGTATGCACAAAAAACGAGGAAGATGCTGGCCCAAACAATAATTGGCGTGATCCGGAAAAAATGCGGGCAGAAATGACGGCGCTTTATACAGGCTCTATGAAAGGGAGAACCATGTACGTTGTTCCTTTCAGTATGGGACCATTAGGTTCGAAAATTGCCCACATTGGTATAGAACTTACAGATTCTCCATATGTTGCAAATAACCTGAAAATTATGACACGCATGGGAAAAGCGGTTTTAGATGTTCTGGGTGATGATGGTGTCTTTATCCCTTGTCTTCATTCAGTTGGCAGCCCATTGAAAGAGGGTCAACAGGATGTACCCTGGCCATGTAATGCGGATAACAAATACATTACTCACTTTCCTGCAGAAAGGACAATTTGGTCCTATGGTTCAGGATATGGTGGAAACGCATTATTAGGGAAGAAATGTTTCGCGTTACGTATTGCGTCTTCAATGGCAAGAGAAGAAGGATGGCTTGCCGAACACATGCTTATACTCGGCATCACACCTCCGGGTGGAGAAAAGAAATATATTACCGCTGCATTTCCGAGTGCCTGCGGTAAAACTAATCTGGCAATGCTGAACGCAACCATTCCCGGATGGAAAGTAGAATGTGTCGGTGACGATATTGCGTGGATGAAATTCGGTGAAGATGGTCGTCTGTACGCGATAAATCCTGAAGCCGGCTATTTTGGGGTTGCTCCGGGAACATCTATGAAAACTAATCCTAATTGTATGCTTACGATGAAGGAGAACAGCATTTTCACGAATGTGGCTTATACAGAAGATGGTGATGTATGGTGGGAGGAGATGACAGATGAACCGCCTGCTAAATTAACAGACTGGAAAGGTAATGAGTGGACACCTGAGACGGGTACTCCAGCCGCTCATCCGAACGCACGTTTCACGGCACATGCATGTCAAAACCCTGTAATTGATCCCGCGTGGGAAGACCCAAAGGGTGTTCCGATATCTGCGGTTCTTTTTGGTGGTCGACGACCGAGTGTTGTGCCGTTGATTCACCAGTCATTCAGCTGGCAGCATGGAACTTTCCTGGGCTCTATAGCTTCATCTGAGAAAACTGCAGCTGCTGCCGGCAAGGTGGGAGAGCTGCGGTACGATCCATTCGCAATGCTTCCGTTCTGCGGCTACCATATGGGAGACTATTTCAAACACTGGTTGGATATGGGAAAGAAGACCGATCCTGATAATTTGCCTAAAATTTTCTATGTTAACTGGTTTCGTAAGGGTGAAGATGGCAAGTTCCTCTGGCCGGGTTATGGCGAAAACAGTCGTGCCTTGAAATGGGTAATTGAAAGAGTTTGCGGTGAGGGAAAGGCCGAAGAGACACCAATTGGATGGGTTCCTACTAAGGATGCACTGGATCTTGACGGTTTGGATATCTCAGATAGTAATTTAGATGAACTTCTGAAAGTGGACACCGAAGAGTGGAAAAAACAGGTGCCTTTAATAAGGGAGCACCTTGCAAAATTTGGTGATAGACTTCCCGAAGGGCTTAAAGATGAGATAGATGCCCTGGAAAAACGATTAGAAGCTTCCTAGCTACAAAAAATGGCATGGCTGAGTAGCGTGGTTTATAGCTATTGCCGGTTTATTACATACACTTCAATACTTTACCGGTTCAATCTTACCTGCCTGTGTAATACACTCGGGCAGGTAAGATTGAACTAAACACTTCAAGACCATCAGTCAGAAAAACATACTTCCCACCAGTGACGGCATGGACTGGTGCGGACAAGACTGAATCTTAATTATAATCTTACTTTCTGAAAACCTTCAGTCATCTGCCTGTTATCCTGCTCCCTTAAATTCACAATCAATTCAACTTCCACAATTCCTCTCCCGTCTCAGTCATAATGAGACACTTTTGGGATAAAGATTGGATCTCTGCTTCAAAACAGGGCACATTAAATACAAAGAAATCAGGATATATCGCTGCTTGTTGATGAGTTAACCGTTTGCAGTCAAAAGACATACAATAAAATACTTCAGTATGGTATTGTAGTTGCGATTATATGATACAAAATATACTTATATGTTTTTTATACGCAATGATTTAAGCAATGGTTACTTCTATGTAGTAGTTGCTTATTCAGCTTAAGTAATATGTGATTTGATAGTTTTTATGTGAGGGAGTAAATGAGAAAGAGAATATACAAAAGACGGCAATATATTGTTGATACTCGATTTCAATATAGATTGATGAGTAAATTTGCCATCTTAACGGCATGCGTAGTCATAGGTTCACTCTCTTTTCTCGTTCTTGTTTATCACAAATATGGAGATATACAGGTCTCAGTTGTGCAGCCTATTCCTTTTGGCCTGTTAGATAGTTTAGTGGATAATGAGGGTGCGAGTACATATACCCTGTTAGATCTTCTCTGGCCGGTTCTGGCAATTTGCCTTGTAGGCACGATAATCTTTACATTCTTCTTCAGCCTGATTGTTTCTCACAGAATGGCCGGGCCTGTCTACCGGATGAGAAATCTCCTGGGAGAGATGGCGAAGGGAGACTTGAGCCGTCCGGTAAGCCACCTGAGAAAGAAGGATGAATTCAAGCATCTGTTTGCAGATATCAATACTGTGAAAGAGCACTGGAGAATACAGATTCGAGAGCTTCGGCTGGCATGCCGGGAACTTAGTGAGAATGGATCTCATGAACAGCATTTAAAACGTATTAAGGAAATTGCATCTTCGTTTAAAACAGAAATAGAGTGACAATAGAGGTCAGATATGTTTGGCAGATAATAGATAACGTGTTATAGATTAAATTAAAGGAATATTAAGTGCGTTCAAAAAAACAGTTAATGCTCATTGCTACGATGGTAATAATTATCATATCGCTGTGCATAAATTATTCATACTCAGAATTATCACCAATGAAACGTAAAGAGCTTGTGACAGCATATATGAATGGATACTACCGGGCTTTGCAATTGGATATTGAGGAAATAAAAAAATTACAGAGTAACAAAGGTGTTCTGACGCACAAGGTAAAAACGGCAGGAGTAAACTATGCAGATTTGATCGAGATAATGAATTCCCCTAACCCGGATAACAGCAAGGAAAACAGAGAGTACAGAAACCGTAGAGTGACAGAAGGGGATCGGAAATACTGACAGGTTGTAAAGTATATTTATGATGGGGAGGAGATGGTGCGATCATATGAGGAAGAAGATATCAGTTAAATACTAATTATACAGATGGCCTGTATTATATTTGTCCATACAATCCTTATAATTTAAGTAAAAGAGATGAAAGTTTTTATTCATTAAAGAAGAGCGATTATGGATCTTACCATCTAGCGATACATTATCAGATAGTATAAGTTTAAGTTCATCAATATTTCCGTTTTTCGGATCGTTGGCCTCCAGAAGTTCAATACCCTTTTTGATAGATTCAAAAAGCTTTATGTATTCTTCCTGATTAATATCATCCATTTTTTGTATCCTTACCTGTATAAAAGTGACGATTGTAACTGCAATGTGTACTTACTACAACGCATTGTTTAGCACCACTGTTCTCATATTATCGGTATTAAGAACATATTCTTTAGGAAAATTCTGAATTGTTATCGTCGTGGTCACCAGATAATTAATCAACGTTGAATTTGCTTGACACTAGTTCTGTCTCTGCTAATATAAAAAACACAAAAAAGCACCTGAAATCTGCCGCTGGCAGAAGATTTAGAAGAGAAATTTTGGGCGATTAGCTCAGTTGGCTAGAGCACTTGCTCGACAAGCAAGGGGTCACTGGTTCGAGTCCAGTATC
>ENA-OREN01003365-OREN01003365.1-marine-metagenome-genome-assembly--contig:-NODE-3365-length-14969-cov-6.269339_pt1 | contig 14969 bp, 15 predicted proteins | sample MGYA00248624_ERZ508555 | MGnify/ENA primary metagenome ERZ508555 (study PRJEB26222, sample SAMN06267773) | marine metagenome | isolation source: Saanich Inlet, British Columbia, Canada | place...
GCAGGTATGGATGCTATTGCCCATTTGACCATAAACATAACCATGTCTCCAAAAGGCATATCAAAGCTTATTACATGGACACTTTTATCATTTATTTCTTTATCTGATTGTTGGCGTTCTTTAACAACTTCTATCTGAGCTTTTTTTGTTTCCTCATCAATATCTGTTATCTCAATTACTTTCTCACCATATTTTTCTGGATCTTGTGAATAAGTAGCTTGACAACTTGGATGAACAATCACATTCCCAAGATCAACCTGCCAGAAACCAATCTCTTCTTTACATACTGGACAAATATCAGCCATTTCTACTATCTCCTTTAAATTTTTTTATCTTCTGATTAGTAGGGAGAACTAAATGAAAAAAATAATACTAATCCCCAGGATATTCTCTAGTAACAACGGTGTCGAATAGATTCAAACTTCGACAATTCATCATTTGACCTAATTTTTTCATAAAATCATCACCTTTTCCTTGATCTGCCCATTCACTCATGTCATTGCCATAAATCTGATAACTTCCCCAAAAATTGAGATAGTAAAAGTCAAATTCTGAAGCTTCTGTCTGCTCTATAACAGGCATCATAAATAATTGACCGAATCGCTTCTCGTTATAACCATCTCCATCTTGAATCTCATTCACTTCTTTAGAAAATGCAATTGCATCATCCATTGATGTTCCTTTCTTGAGGTTACAGCCCTGAACTTCGCTAAGAGCAGAATGAGTATCAAGAGAAAAAGAAAGAGTGAGGATTAGTGTGCATAGGAATATTTTTTTTGACATATTTACTGTCTCCTTTATTAATTTTTTTATTTTTTTCTATAGATAAATCCTAACAAGCCAAGACAAAATTAACAAATAGCAGTCTCAGTCAATTGATAGATGATTGTGATATCTAACCAAATCAGAACCAGATTAATTAAAATATATTATTGATTTAAGTAAGTAATAGTTAATTGCAAACAAGTGGCAAAAGTAGCCCAGAGAAGGTATGGAATATTTGCGTAGACTATCCATCGAAGGTCAGGAGCAGCATGCCACAATGCATAGAGCGCCCAGATAAGCGTCCCAGCGACAAACAGAATATCAATTGAGGCAAGTAAGTTGTTTCTGAGACCAAACTGTAGTGGCGTAAATGCAAAATTAAATACAAGATTTAGAGCAAAAGGTAGTGCAATAATCCAAGGAATTTCCCTTGTGACCGCCTTATAAAAAACAGTACCGAATGAAATAGCAATAATCGCATAAAGCACCGCCCACACTGGACCAAAGAGCCACGCTGGTGGTGACCAAGAAGGTTTTATAAGTTGTGAATACCATTCAAAGCTTTGCATATAATTTATACTTTACATTGGATAAGTATTTTTATCTATTTGAGCAGGACTTAGTTTTACTGATTAAAGCAAGCATTTTTTCTTAATTGACTTGAACTGTTATAGGTCTTAGGCTATATAAAAAAACTTAAATGAAAGAATTTAAAACCAAAAATACTCACCAAAAACCTCAAAGTAAAAGTCAGAAGTTACTTATTCAGTCTTTAACGATATTGATTATATTTATTCTCTTGTTCGTCTTCTTTATTTGGTAAAAACTATTTTTTAGTCAATTTATATATGCTTTGTTAAACTAGCTTTTTTTCAAACCCTTACAAATGCTTTCATTTAATAATTTAGAACTGATTCTTGGTGGGAAAACATTATTTACTAATGTATCTCTTATAATTCAACGCAATCAAAGGGTAGGCTTAGTTGGAGCAAATGGGGCTGGTAAAACTAGCCTATTTAAAATTATTACTGGTGACATTGAAGTTGATGAAAGCTCATTGAGTTACCCTTCAAAACTTAGAATATCTTATCTTGAACAAGAGGTTCCTGCGACTGATGAAATTGCTATTGATTATGTTCTTTCAGGGGATCAAAAACTTATTGATATTCAAAACAATATATTAGAAGCAGAAAAGAATGAGCAATTTGAAAGCTTAGGTGAGCTTTATGCATTATTCAACTCCCTAGATGGTTATTCAGCAGAATCAAAAGCCGAGAAACTGATGATGGGTCTTGGCTTTAAAAAAAGTGATTTTAAGAAATCATTAAATGAATTTTCAGGAGGTTGGAGGACCAGATTAAATCTTTCCAAAACGTTAATGCAACCATCAGATCTAATGTTATTAGATGAACCTACCAATCATTTGGATTTAGACGCTATTCTTTGGCTCTCCAATTGGATTAAATCTTTTTCAGGTGCTTTGCTTTTGATTTCTCATGATAGAGAGTTTCTGGATGATTGTGTTTCTTCTATTGCTTACCTTCATCGTAAATCAATCGAACTCTATCCTGGTAATTATTCTAAATTTGAAATTATAAAAGCTGAAAGATTAGCAGGCATTCAAAGAAATTATGAAAAACAGCAAAAAGAAGTGGCGCATATGCAAAAATTCATTACACGATTTAAGGCTAAAGCCACGAAAGCAAGACAGGCACAAAGTCGAGTGAAAGCATTAGAGAGAATGGAGCTAATAGCTCCAGCACACATCGACTCACCGTTTAGTTTTGTCATTCCAGAAACGGAGAAAATATCCAACCCATTGGTCGCTTTAGACGACGTAGATTTGGGCTATGATAGCGTTATCTTGGAGAAGGTTAATCTTTCCATTTGCCCCACTGATAGAATTGGCCTCTTAGGCCCTAATGGTGCTGGTAAGTCAACATTGATTAAAAGCCTAGTTGGAGAGTTGGAGATTATTGATGGAGAGAGAAATGAAGGAAAGAATCTTAGAGTCGGTTATTTCTCACAACATCAAGTAGATGATTTGGATTTATCTATGACTGCTTTTAATCACATTCAAAGATTGGATCAAACTAAAAGCGAGAAACAAATAAGAACATACTTAGGGGGTTTTGATTTTAAAGGGGATAAAGTCAATGATTCAATTCATTTATTTTCTGGAGGGGAAAAAGCCAGGCTTGCTTTTGCAATCATTGCCTATCAAAAACCAAATGTTTTACTTATGGATGAACCTACCAATCATTTGGATATGGAAATGCGTCATGCTTTAACAGTGGCATTGCAAACCTTCAAAGGAGCAATACTTCTTGTTTCTCATGATAGGCATCTTCTGAGCAGTACAGTGGATACTTTTTATATGGTAGACAAAGGACAGGTGAGTGTATTTGATGGTGACCTAGATGATTATAAGAATTATATTCTTAATGGAACAATCTCCAATTATAAAGCAAAGACCAAAATAGAAAATAAAAGCATCAATCATGAGAATATAAAAAAAACTAAGAAGCTAAAGTCAGAAATTTCATCAATCGAAAAAAGATTAACCAGATTAAATAGAAAATTACTCAAAGCCAATGAAGATTTAGCTGATCCTGAGCTTTATAGTTCGGATATTAAGCCTGATATTCAGAATTTAATAAAAACTCAATTGGAGTTAACTTCAGAGATTGAAATTGCAGAGAAAGAATGGCTTATTGCGTCATCTCAAATAGATAAATCAAGCTCATAAATCAATAGTCTAAAAAAATTTAATCTTTTGAAATATAAAGGTTTAATAACTATTAACTTATTGTTTCTTTTCTCTTTTAAGTGCTCTCTTCTCTTTCAGGGTCTTACCTTTTTTCTTAGGAACTTTCTTTTGCTTATTCATGCCTTTTGCCATTTTCAATACTCCAGTTATTAAATATTTAATTTACTTTAGAAATTAGATTAACAGTCATTGGAACTTTCTCCTATCATCTAAAAATCTTTTGGAATTAACAATCAATTTTTTAGAGATAAGTATGCTTGGATTTGCTACTGGAAATCTCTTGGTATGACTTCCTGCCAAACTTTTTCTTTATAGAGTTCACCATTAATGGATACCCAACGATGAAATGTTAAATAGAAGTTTTCCTCATCGCTTTTGAACTCAACATTCTGTTCAAAATCAAGAGTTCTATCCTTTAATTCTTCAGTTATCTTGTATCGCCCTGTAACTGATGTATGTGCAGGATTATCATCAGAAGTTCGATGTTCAATCTCTTCTTCAAAACGTTCAATTCCCCAAGGGTATTGAGTAGCACCTGTGTTGGTTGCAACACCAAATGCTTCACCTGTATCTTGGTCATGTTGAATTGAATTGATTGCAGCATAGCCACTAATATTTCCTGAATCTAATACTTTATAATTTGAGAGTGTTGGACTTGGAGAAGGTTTTTTAAAACTGGGTTTATCTTTCTTTTCTGAAGGGACAATTGGTAGATCAATTCGAGCACCATTATTACCACCTATTGCAAGTGTTGTTTCCATTTGCATAGGAGTCGGCCACAGCATTGGCCATATTGCATTAGTGATTGACATCCTAATCTTATGACCTTTTGGAAAAACCCATGATGTAAAATGAAGCTCTATATTTAAGTCAAATTCTTCTCCTGGGATAATATCGCTAGGCTCACGTGCAGAAATTCTATGTGTTCCATTAAAGGCTGCACCTACTACTTGGGTGACTTTCCCATCTGGTGCTACATCAGAAAGACGAACAACCCAATTAGCTCTTGGAGCATCAGCAGAAACACGAAGTCTTGCAATAGGTCTGCCTAGAATTTCATGAGGAGCATCTAGTATCCCACTATCATAGACTAAACTGAATTCATCCATGGGTTTCTGGTCTGGAGCAATACTACCCCACCACATGGTGGGTCCTCCACCCTCCAGTCCTATAGAAGGCTTATAGGTTATGTTATGCGTTGTATTTTCATTTGATTCAATAGATAAGGTATGGTCCGCTTGGGCATATAAACTAAGATTTTCAATCCGTTCAATTGGCCATTTATCCTCCCATCGCCAAAAACCATCCACTTTGTCTAAAGAGGGATCAGGCGGGTGATAATTACGAACATAGACTGCAAAATCAGGCTCATTGAGGATACCTGTATCTATTTCTTTTAGCCATTGGTCAAACCAACGAACAGCTTCTTCTCGCCATTCAATCTGAGGTTCAGGCCAAGCATTATGAGGAAAATAATGATCCCAGGGACCAATCATTGCTTTCACAGGCGCTTGAACATTTTCTAACATTCGTGGCAAACTATTACGATACCCATCATACCAGCCACCTATATGATATCCCGGTATACGAATTTTTTCATATTGGTTTTTCGCAGATGCTCTATCCCAGAATGCACCATCTCGTTGCTGACGCATATAGCTATAGACACTTGGTTTTATGTTGAAGCGATTGTTTACCCATTCTTCATCCATCTTAAAATCAGGTGCACCTGGTAAAGCATTGTAGAGATCATTGCTCATCATCCAGGAATCACCAGCAACAAGAATACCGTCCATATAGTGAACATCTTCTTGATACAAGTACTCGGTCGCCATTAAGGCAACAAAAGCTTTTAATGCTGGTGGGTTTCGCATCGCCATTTGGATTGAATTAAAACCACCCCAAGAGATACCAAACATGCCTACACTGCCAGTTGACCATTCTTGTTTTGACAACCAATCTATAATCTCTTCGCCATCGTCTAATTCTATATCTGAGTACTCATAAGGTATTGTTATGCCTTCACTATTTCCCGTACCTCGCATATCTACACGAATAACAAGGTAATCGCGTTCTAAGAAATAGGAATAAAGGGAATAATTACGAGCCCGACTTTCATCCTTTCGATAAGGCGTATATTCCAATAAAACTGGGAAACGATTTTTCTTATCAGCCTCAGCAGGCCAGTAAATATCAGCTGCTAACTTAATACCATCAGACATTGTGATCTGGACTTCAGTTATATTATTGTCATTTACCCAACCATTAACACTGAACAATAGTGTTGATATGAGAAGGATTTTTTTCATAACTCAACTCTAGCAAATTCTTTTAGATCTTCAAAATCTGAGTTGTTACAAGCTAATGGATCTAATTTTAAAATTCTGATTTATTTGCATTTTGCTAAATCAACTTCTTTATTTTTTAAAAAACATTTAGTAATGTCTGGGTTGCCTTCATTGTCGTAATAATCCCATAGACCTTCTTGTGAATTATTCTCATATTGGCCTATGTACTTTAATTGTCCATTTTCAAAAAAAACTTTTATGAAGCCATCTCTCAGGTTATTTTTTGCCATGCCTTGCCACCACAATGACCCATCATCGTAAAAACCCTCAAAGATTTCTTCCAAGTTTCCATTTCTATAAGTCTCTTTTTCAAACAATTCACCATTTTCATGAAAAGTTTCTCTCATGCCTTCCTTTTTTCCATTTTTATAGACTAATATCTCTTTGATTGAGCCATTTGGATAATGGATTGAATGCTCGCCATTAAATAGTGTGTCTGGATACTCTTGATAGAGAATACCTTCTTTTTCAATAAGCTCAGATTGATTGTGATTCTGTCCATTAATAGAAAATGATATTAGGTAAGTCAAGAAAGTAGTAATTAAAATAATAAATTTCATATCAGCCTTGTTTTAAAATTATATATAAAATGAATGATGAGGCAATAAGCCAAAAAAATAAAGTAATGGGTTTGGGTGCATCAAAAAAAAGCCCATCCTTTTTTAGAAGCTTAGTTATCTTTGCTTGTGCCTCTTGTTGTTTCTTATTTTCTTCCAACATAATTTACTTTTTTAAAAGGCCATTCATTATTGACCCAATCTTTAACATTATTAAGTAACTCTTCATCCTTTGGCTCGCCAATGTAACTTTCCTTATACCAAAGAAAAATATCAGCACAGTATTCTTTATTTTGACTGGGATATATATAAGCAACCAAGAACCTCATTGTCATCTAAAGATACGACGGTATAGGCAAAAGATCTCCTTTTTTGAAATTCTTTTTGATGCCAACCTAAGTCAATTAAATTTTGCTCGAGTGTTAAGCCATTAGGCCATGGGCTATCATCATTAAATCGATTGACGAGTTGTTCCTGGCTTGAGATAACAGCCAGATAATCTTTCAAAACATCATTCACTGTTAACATTCTCAACCTGTAATTCATTGTTTCAAGAGTTTCAGGTACTTCAAAGTTATCAGGCACTAGTTTAGTAATTTGCATCATTTTCTAAAGGTTATATTATTATCGAAAATAGTATATAGATATTAATGGTTTATTCAGTCTCAGTCTTCTCGTCTTCTTAATTGTTGCTGGAATCTATTTTTATGGAATTCAAAAACAACCAATAAATTGCAGATGGAAGAGAAATAACCCTTTTTATTCAAAAAAAACATTCCTTCTTTTTTAATGATTTTAGGATGGCATAATTGTAATTAACTCCTGATTCACCTGTATGCAGAAGAGGGTTCTTAGTTTCAGGAGTGACATTCAACAGTTTTGCTAAATCATCATTAAAATTATCTCCCTCAGGAAAGTACCCACAAGCCATAGCCATACTTGGAATATCAAAAACCTTATAATCAAACCAATGATCGAATTTGTAGTCGTGCTTTCGAAAAAGATTACTAAGAAAAGCAGAGTCAAACCAACTATTGAATGCTATGAAATATGGTTTACGTTCTAACTTAGAGAGAAAAGTGATGAGTTTCTTAGTTGCTTCTTCACCGGATAATGCATTTTCTTTCTCCCATGTAATAAGATTAAAACCATTTATTTTTCTGGCTTCAGAATTAATCCTTTTAGGATAGAGAGGCAATACTTTTGAATTAAATCTAGCAATCTCATTCAAATCTTTATCAATTAATATAAGTCCTATATCTATGATTTCATTATAATTAGGATTAAGTCCTGTTGTTTCCACATCAACAATGGCAAATATAACAGGTAACTGAGTTGGTTCTTTGGAAGCTTCAGAAAGTAAATTATTACTGAGAAAGAGAGCGGTTAAAAAAATAAAGTATTGCATTCTTAAAAGCCTAGCAAATCCAATAGAGACTAGAAAGTTTATAATAATTATCTTTTTTGTTTCTAAACATAAATAGATGAACTAGAATTTAAATCTTAATTTAATTAATTAAACACATCATGAATAAAACAACCTCTAATCAAGTTTTCTTATTTCTTTTTATAACATTATTTTTTTCAGTCAGTATTTATTCCAATGATATGGAGCATCAGCATGATATGCCTATGTCAGAGATGGAGCATCATGATATGAATGAATCCTCTATGAATCATGAAATGCATAATGCTGCACATCTAGTTCCCATTGGGATCATGGGTGGGGAAGTTCATATGAAGGGACATTTTATGATGTCAATAAAGCAAATGAGAATGAGCATGGAGGGCAATAGTAATGATGATAAAAGTTTATCTGACTCCGAGATTATTAATTTACCTAACCCGTATACGATGATGAATATGCCTTCAAAACTGAGTGTTGTTCCTCAGGAAATGGAAATGAATATGACCATGATTGGTGGTATGTATGGTGTTAGTGATCGGCAAACATTGATGTTTATGGGTATGTACATTGAAAAGGATATGAATTTATTGACCTATAGCCCAATGATGAGCCGTACTTTACTTGGAAGTTTTAGCAGTAAAACTCAAGGATTATCGAGTGTATCCATATCATCACTATTAAAGATTAAAGAAAATGATGGATTTAAGATGCATGCTCAGATTGGCATTGAGAAATCAGTTGGAGATAATGATGATTATGGAGAAGTTCTCACTCCAATGAATATGAAAAAAGAGATCATGCTTCCATATTCGATGCAAATAGGGGATCAATCAACTTCTCTTCTTTTAGCACTAACTCTCCTTAAGAATAATGAAGATTGGAGTTATGGCAATCAATTAAAGATAAAAAATAATATCAATAAAAAAAATTGGAATTATGGTGATAGTTTTACGATTAATGGATGGATTAGTAAAGCTCTTTCCGAATCATTATCAGCCTCTTTCCGATTGTCTTATTCTGATCAGGATCCAATAAAGGGAAGAGATACTAAAATTATGGCACCCGTGCAAACAGCTAATCCTGAGAATTATGGGGGTACAATTTATGAGGCTTCTCTTGGCCTTAATAAAATTTTAAAGCAGGGCAATATATTAGGCCTTGAAATAACAATTCCTTTTAAGCAAAAGCTTAACGGTCCTCAAATGGAGAGGGATACCACAATCAGCTTGAGTTTTAAGAAATCTTTATGAAACAGAATAGAATTTAATTTCTTTTTTATTTTCTTTTTTGACTAAGGACATTCTTTTTTAGCCTTCTGTTTAGTATAGATAGCTGAAGATTACCAGGTGATCCAACAGATTTTCTCTGTTTAATTGATTCAATGGGATCGTTAATATAGTCCTCTGATTCTTTGATCTGATGATAAGCTTCTCTGAAGGGTGTTCCACTCTTAACTAAATCATAAACAGCATCTGTCATCATCATTTCATTAGTAATTGATTCTTTTGAAACACAATCATTTATTGTTATAGACTGAATTAGATCCGGCATTACTTTTAAGCTTTTGATAGTACATTCGCATGCAAGAATCAAACTTCTTTTGGTTAATTGTAGATCTCTATGGTAACCACTGGGGAGGGATAATAAATTTTCCAGTTCATAATAGTGACCACTGACTATTGAATAATTGGCTCGCAAAATCTCTATTACATCTGGATTTCTTTTATTTGGCATAATGGATGAACCAGTTGTATAAGCATCATCAATGGTTAAATAATTAAATTCTTGAGATAAAAATAAACTCATATCCCAGCAAAACTTTCTCATATCCAGCATGGATTGTTTTAATGTTTCTATGATTTGTAATTCAAACTTACCTCTACTGTTTTGAACATATAGTGTATTTAATTGCTTCCTTCTAAAGCCCAGTTCTTTGGTTGAAATGTCTCTTTTTATTGGTAAATTAACTCCATATCCAGCAGCACTACCTAATGGGTTAAGATTAATCCATGAGTGAGTGTGATTTATAAGATCAATGTTATCTAGGAATGATTCTGCGAATGAAGAGAACCATAGGCCCCAGTTAGAAGCGACAGCTTTTTGCATATGAGTGTAGCCTGGTAAAACAAGGTTCTTATTTAAATCAGCTTGTTTGAGAAAGGTTTCAGTGATTTCAATATTGATGTTTTTTAATTCCATTAATGCTTCTCTGGCATAGAGTCTTAATGCGACCAATACTTGATCATTTCTACTTCTACCAGTGTGTATTTTAGCCCCTAAATCGCCCAATTCATTAATGAGAAAGTATTCAATTGCAGAGTGTGAATCTTCAAAGTCCGGAGTCAACTTAAAGCTATTATTCTGATACTTTGTTCTGAGGACATTAAGTGACTTTTTTAGCTTGTTGACTTCACTTTGTTTAAGTATATCAATGGCTTTGAGTTCATTGATGTGTGCTATTGTGGCTTCAATATCGAATAAAAATAATTTCTGATCCAGAAAGATATCTTCTCCAGACAGAAGGGATTCAATTTCACTTGTTATTTTATTGGTTTTTTTTGACCACAGTTTATTATTCATAATGTATTCCTAATGTCTCATTGAATTGACAGGCATGATTTAGATTCTGTATTACTTGTGTTGCTGCACCTTTAAGTAAATTATCGAGTGTGCAACACAGTCTTAATTGCTGCTTGGAATTGTTTAAACAAAACCCTCCAAGGCAAGCAATATGCTTACCAACAGCATCTGTGATTAATGGCACAGATCCATCAATGTGTATTAAAGGTTTATTTTTATAAAACTCTTGATAACGAGCTAATAGAGCATCTTCTGTAGTTGGTTTATCCAGCTGGATATGGGCCGTTGCCAGAATGCCTCTGAAAAAATCAGCCACATGTGGTGTAAAGCTAAGTTGTTCATAACAATGTTTTTTTACTTCTTTTTCATGAGTATGATTGACAAGATTGTAAGCTAAGATATTGCCTTTTAATCGGTCTCTATTGTTTTTATCATTAGGCGTGGAACCTGCACCACTGAATCCTGAGAATCCCATAATTGAAACATGACCATTAATGTCTTTTTTTATTGGGGCTAACATCAACTGCATGGCTGTTGCATAACAACCAGGATTACTAATTTTTTTTGGTAATCCTTCATCAAAAGAAGTTTCAGGAAGTCGATAAGTCCAATCATTATTAAAACGATGATCAGAACTGACATCGATAATAATACTTTTATTAAAGTTACCGTTTAAAAAATTAACTACATTTTTTGAGTCATCATTGGCTAAAGCCAATATAAATATATCAATATCAGGATCTATATTTCTCATTTCTTGATCGAGTTCAGTGAATAATAAATGTTTATTTTTTTTATAATTGGGAATTGTTTTTCCAGCATTTGATTTTGAAAATACTTGAGACAATTCAAAATAAGGATGATTATCAATCAGTGCAATGATTTCCTGACCAACAAAGCCTCTTCCGCCCATTAATGCAATGTTATATATTTTATTCATAATTAACCGATGGAGATTTAGACGCTGCGTAATTTATGCAAAATGATAACTCTTTATAGTCATCAATACCGATCCAGAAAATATTCCAGTTTTTATATTTTTGAAAGCCATCGCAAACATTGATATAAAATTTATTAATCGGATTTGATGATTTTGATCTCCAGAAAAGCTGTGAATTTGATTCTCTCATCTTTTTCCATACAGCTGATCCAAGGCCTTCACCTTTAGCAGAATTCATCACTGCAAATTTATCCATATAGGGTATGTTTGAGTCATATGACATAACAATTGCAGCTCTATTACAATGACTTAAATAAAACTTAGAGTGTTCTATTTCAGTTAAAAAATTGGAAGATAAATAACCATTAAATCCTGATTCTATAATTTCCTTGAGTGTGTTTTCTTGAGTATTAGAAAGATTCTCAAATTCTTTAATGATATGGCCTTTTTTTATTAAGGTTCCTGAACCTGAATCTGTAAATAATTCTTTAGTTAAGTATTGAGGTTTTGTAATTGATACAGAAGCTTTGGAGGATAATGAATTAAGCAGTTCTTCTATCTGTTGCAACTTTAATTTCATGCCTGAATGCAACCATTCAGCTTTCATCAACTCATCAAAATCAGCATTGAGATTTATGGTAGAAATAATATTCTGATGGGAATCGATAATGCCACCAGTTTCTGTCAAAAAAATCATTTTCTCGGGTTGTATATGTTTCCCAAGAGCAACCGCAGCGATATCTGCATTGATGTTAACAATTTGCCCATCCTTAGTGATGCCTAAAGGGGCAATGATAGGAAGGCATCCATTATTTAATAATTTGTTGATTGGCTCCATATTGATGCTTTGAACATCACCAACCAAACCCAATTCTTTGTTCGATATAGAGCAGTTAAATACATTGGAAAGAAGTGGCTTAGCATTAACATTATTAGCAGACAATGCTTGCAGTAATTTTTTATTTTCTTGTTTGAATAATTCCTCAGCTACCATTAAAGCAGAATGACTGGTGACTCTTTTTCCATCGATAAAATCATATTTAATTCCTCTTTGATCTAGTTCCGATGAAAGCATTGGACCTGCACCATGAATAATAATGGGTTTCAAGCCTACTTGATTTAAGAAAGCCAATGCGGAGGCTAAGTTTTCAATATCATTTTGAATAATTGCTCCGCCAACTTTAATGATTGCAAAATTAGGCCCATCCGATGAAAACTTTTCCAGATATTTCTTGATTTCTCTTTCTGAGCTAATGCTATTCAGTAGTTTGAGAATTATTTTCTTTGTTGAATTGTTCTTCATGATTATTATTGGCAATATTATTTTTTATTAATTTCAGTCCATGTTTCGGTACTCTGGCCGTAAAGTTTTATGAAGCCAGCTGCCTCTTCCACTCCCCAACTGGCAGATTGAGCATAAGAGCCTTCTTTACTAATCAATATATGATCAGAATGGACAGCTACAGCATCTACTTTTCCTGGTGATAGCACCACATCAACAATGCCATTGATATTGGTTTGTATGTCTTTTAGAAAAGTTTCAAGGTTTTTGACAAGGGGGTCAAAATAAAGACCACTGTATACAAGATCCACCCACTTTTGGCCAATCATAGGCTTAAAAGTATTTTGTTCTCGCGTAAGTAGAGATTCCTCTAGAGCTCTATGAGCCTTATAAAGTATAGCTAAACCAGGGGCTTCAAATAAGAATCGACCTTTCAGTCCAATAATAGTATCTCCTGTGAATATTTCTCTACCAACACCGTATTCTCCACCCATTTGATTGAGTGATTTTAAAAGATTTGAACCCATTATTGCTTCTCCATCAATAGCAATTGCTTCGCCATGTTTAAATTCAATGGCAAATTTTTTTGATTGATTAGGGTAATTATTTGGTTGGTTACATAAGATAAAGCTAGCATCAGAAGGCTCATCCCATTCATCTATTTCTGAACCGGAAGCTGTTGCTCCAAGAAGATTAACATTGATACTGTATTTGCTATGCAAAGATGGGACTTCAAATCCCTTACCTTCAAGATATTCTTTTTCATAATTTCGAACATCGCTTACAGTATTTTGAATTTCTCTAATTGGTGTAATAATTTTAAACTTACCCAATGATTGAATTGAAAGATCAAATCTAACTTGATCGTTACCCATGCCTGTACAGCCATGGGCAATATACTCAGTCCCTAGTTCTTGGCATTGTTTAACAGCCTCTTTAACTATCAAGTATCGGTCAGAACACAAAGCAGGGTATTTATTTTGATAAGTGGCGCCCGACCATACCAATGGTTTGATAATTTCTTGCCATAAGGATTCCTCAACATTGATGTTAGTATGATTAGCAGCACCTAATTCATCAGCTCTATTAGAGATTGACATCTCTTCATCAACACTGGTTCCACCCGTATTGACAAAGACAGTATGGACTTCAAAACCTTGATCTATTAGGTAGGGGACACAGAAACTAGTGTCCAATCCACCTGAGAATGCTAAGACTATTTTTTTCATAATAATTTATTCCTTTAATAAGTTAAATAAAAGTGATTTTTGCACATGCATTCTATTTTCTGCTTCTTGAATGGCTATGCAATTGTCAGAATCCATAACAGCATCAGTAGCTTTTATATTTCTTCTAAGCGGTAAACAATGACTGAATAAAGCATTGTTCGTAAAATTCATTTTCCGTTCATCAACAATAAAATTTTTATATTGATCTCTAATTTTTTTCTCTTTATTTGGTTCGCCATAGAATGGAATGGAACCCCAACTTTTTGCATAGACTATATCTTTGTTGGCATAGCTTTTTTTAATGTCATGACTGATAGTGAAGTTTGTATTGTTTTCTTGACAATTTAATTTAGCTTCGTCTATGTATTTGTCATGCAATAGATAGTCTTCTGTTGGACAAAGAAGGGTAACGTTCATACCAAATTTACTTGCAATGATTAAACTTGAATTAGCCACAGCTGTGTTTAAAGCTTTAGGATGATAAGTCCATGTGAGAAGGTAGTTCTTATTTTTTAGATCACCCAGTTGTTCTTGCAAAGACAGAATGTGTGCTAATTCTTGACATGGGTGAGTGATGGTTTCCATATTGATAATTGGAACTGAAGCAAATTTTTCAAAACCTCGAATAATTTTATCTTCAATGTCTTCTTTAATATTTTGAAATTTAGGGAACGCTCGAACTGCTATCAAGTCGCAATATTTAGAAAGAACCTTCGCAACTTCAGCAATGTGTTCTTCTGCTTCTTCATTCATGATTTTACCAACATCGAATTCAATTGGCCATGCATCTTGACCTGGGCTAATAATCACAGCATTGCCACCCAATTGATTCATACCAATTTGGAAACTTGTTTTGGTTCTTAAAGAAGGATTGAAAAAGATCAATGCTATAGATTTATTTTTCAATAGAGGTTGTATTCTATTTGCCTTTAATTCACTAGCAAAGTCCAGAATACTCTGTAACTCATTTTTAGACCATTCACTTGTAGTAATAAAATTTCTTTTCATATTTATTTCCAAAAAAAAACCCAGCTTAAGCTGGGTTTCTATGTACACATAAAGACAACCCAACCTATAGTTGAATTCTCCT
>ENA-OREN01003367-OREN01003367.1-marine-metagenome-genome-assembly--contig:-NODE-3367-length-14966-cov-7.115320_pt1 | contig 14966 bp, 22 predicted proteins | sample MGYA00248624_ERZ508555 | MGnify/ENA primary metagenome ERZ508555 (study PRJEB26222, sample SAMN06267773) | marine metagenome | isolation source: Saanich Inlet, British Columbia, Canada | place...
AAATATTTTGTAAGACCACTTCAGAGATTCATTCAGACCATTAAAGATTTCCCATCTGAAGCTAAGTGGTTTTATCAACGTGGAAGTAGAGGTTGGTCTGATAGGTCAGTTTGGTCTATTGATACTTGGTTGGTAGATAATTTGACTCCGATGTTAGAAAGATTGAAGAACAATAAGCTCGGCACACCAGTAACAATGTTTAGAAAGAAAGATGGCGTTGATAAAGATGGAAATTCAACTGATGAAGCAGATAGATTAGCAGAACAACGGTGGGAAAATGTATTGAGTGAAATTATTTATGGATTGAAATGTGCAAAGGCAATTCAGAATTACGATTACGAAGATAAAGAAGAAGTAAAGAAGCTAACAAAGAGTTCTCAGCGTTCATTTGAATTGATTGGAAAGCACTTATTTAATTTGTGGGATTAGTATGAACATAACTATATTATATCTGTTGGTAATATCAATAACTGATATTTGTGACAGATGGAGTATAACTTTAGAGGTTAAACATGATTGACAAAACAATAAAATTAGCTGGTGAGTATCCAAGTGATTTCAAACCATCTATATCAGTACAAGAAGTACAACAATTTTTTAATGCACATAGTTTTCATAATGGTAGAATGATAGGTGGTAGTAAATCGGGATATAGGAATATGCATCCTGATGATTTAATTATATTCAATGCTAATGTATTGATGCCAGGTTATGGTAAAGTATGGTATGGGGATTTAAATCTTACCGAAGATTATTTAGCATTAAAAGAAATTGCTCAAAATTTAAATACAGAGTTATATGTGTTGCGGGAATCGCATGCGAGATTTGGTGAAGAGGATAAACCAATTGATGAGTTATTTGATAAAGCGGTATGGAATACAAGTGAAGATAGCCCAACTCTTGAATGGTATTTAAACAAGCAGGAAAAATAATATGTTAGAAATATTATAAGAATAAATGAAAATAATGCTTGACTTTGTCAAGCATTTGTAGTATATTCAAGTAACGAAAAAAGGAAAAAAACAATGAAATCAAATTACGATGACGCGCTAGATAATCTACTTGTTGGTATTGGTAATGATTATGATAAATGGAATAATCCCAATAGGGATGGAGTTGATGAACAGATGAAGTTGATTAAAGAGGCGAGTGCTGTTAGATTTAAAAAGTCTCTTCGTGTTAAGCCTGGCAGGAAATTTGATAAAGTGATACACGATAATTCTGTTTGGGGTTTTGTTGCTAAAACAGATGGAGAACACAAGGGTATTCCTTATTTTACTGGTGATGTCTTTAAAGCGGCTGGTTGGGCTGCTCCCGCTAAACACGTGAGAGGTTCTATCTTTGCTACCGAACAAAATTGGTTTCATTGGACTGGACCAAATTACTTATAATGAATTACGCTAAAAGAAAACAACAATTAGACCACATCTTAAAGGATAAATCCTATTGGGTTAATGATAATGGCTATAAGAGTTTTGTAGCTGATATGCATAATAAGCTTTCAAAGGGATATAGTTTATCAGAGAAACAAGAAACTGCCATAAACAATACCATTAGTAATTATGCTAAATATTTCTTTAAAAAAAATGATCCTAATTATAAAACAAAAAAAGAAACAATGGTTCAGAAAGTAAGGATGGTTCAAAAACTATTGTATGAATGTAATTACGAAAGAAGTTATGAATATGGTGCTGAAGATTTCTTAAATAGTGTAGAGAAACAAGTTAAAAATCGTGGTACTTTAAGTATCAAACAAAAACAGGCATTAAATAAAATGCATAAGAGATTTAAGAAAAGACTTAAAAAATAATGTTTAAGTTGTTATTAAAAAAATATTATAAACATAGTCCAGAATGTCATTGTGGTTGGACTATGAAACCATTTGAAAGATATACTGATAGATATCAATGGAAATGTATCTGGTCTAAATGTAGGTGGGAAGCATTTGATGGTGGTGATGGTAGATTACATTGGTGGAAAAGGGGAACCCGACGTATTCCTTTAAGTCATAGTATTAAATACACTCGAAATAAAGTTTTAAATTATTTTAAAAAACTTAAAAATAATGCTTGACTTTGTCATTATTTTGTCGTATTATTAGGTGTTAAGAAAAGGAAAAAAACAATGACATTAAAAGAAATATTAAACACGTTAGTAGAAATAGAAGGTCATTTAGATGACGCTTACTATTCTTTGCCAGAATGGGAAGGTGTTTCAGAAGGCAAGTCTTATATAGATGGTGCACGAAATGACGTGTATAATCTTAAAGATGAAATCGAAAGAACTCTATTGGATGAAGATAAAGTTATATCTGGAAAAGAATTAGAAGAAGTCATGAATACACCTGTAGTAAATCCATTATAATTGAAAAGACAAACATTATTAAAAAAATTAAAATCCTTGAGAACTCGCATTGAAGATTGGTGTGAGAAAAATGGTTATGAAAATATGGGTAATTATGTCGAAAGGAAAAATTCGGATGGTAAAATCGTCTGGAAGCGTAGTGATTGGGAACACGTAGATGCCCTACATGATACGATTCTTAATGACGATACGGTTATTTATACTAAATCAACTTTAAAACAATTGAATGAAATGTGGAAGAGATATGAATTTGATGTTGTAGTATTGAATGATACTATGAGTGCGAAATTAAATCATATTCGAAGAGTGCGAAATAATAAAGCCAATATATATAAGAAACGGCCAACGAAAAGACTCTCAAAAAAAATCTTAAAAAGGTTCTCTCATATGGAAACCAAATCAATTTACCACATCATCGTAAAAGAATTCATGAAATTCGGATACTATCGGGCTCAAGAAAAACTCAATAAGTTATACTCGGAAGATAAAATATCTTTAGTACAAAAAGGTAAGATAATGGATAACTTATCTGAATTAAAAATGATGTCATCAAAAGAATTAAAGTTTTTTAAGAAACTAGAACAACCAAAGGGAAAATTAGATGCTAAGTGATAGACAACACTTCTTGCTAGGTGTAATGTTAACTTCTTTATCTGTTATGTTGTATAGAGAATATACTTATACATCACCCATAATCAAAACAGAAACCATAGTTCATTTGGTTAGTGATCCGATAATCAGAGGTAACTTTGAATTAGAATCAAATGAGATTAACTCTTCTTTGAATAAATCTAAACTCAAACATCTATTGATTTATGTCAATGCCTTATGTGATGAGTATGGTGTGGATTATGGAATGGTTAAAGCCGTAATACAAACCGAATCAAATTGGAATCATAGAGCTATATCAAGCGTTGGTGCTATGGGATTGATGCAAATATTACCTGAAACTGCTATGTCAGAATTCAATACTCATAAAAATGATTTATTTGATCCTTATATTAATGTAACGGTTGGTATTAAATACTTATCTCATCTGAATAATCACTTTGGTGATATGGAATCCACACTTACGGCTTATAGTCATGGTCCTACTGTTACTAGAAAATACAGTCAGAACTATATCAAGAATAACTTTTATGTAAAACGAGTATATAAGAATTTGTAATGCCATTAAGTAAATTTGGTAGGAGGCATAAAAAAACATTTGGTAAAAAGAAAGAAAAGTGGGATGGTAACTTTCGTATGCCACCTAAACCTAATTCTTACTACGTTCAAGAAAAAGGAACATGTCGTTGGTGTGGTAAAAAGATTATAGAGAATAAAGTACATAATACTCGTAAGACTTGGCATCAAGATTGTGCTACAGACTATATGATTATCTATCATTCAAGTGAAGCTAGAAAACATATATGGAAACGAGACAAAGGGAAGTGTAATGATTGTGGAGAACAATGTACCAGGCGTACTTGGGACTTAGACCACGTTAAACCATTAATGGAACAAAAGGGAATCAAAGCCAATAAGTTAGATTGGTCTTACTATGAATTAAATAATATGCAAACCTTATGCCGCCCATGTCATAAGAAAAAAACTAAACGAGATATGAAAAATAATAAAAATAATGCTTGACATTGGTATAATTAAGTTGTATATTATATCGGATAAACAAATAGGTTATCGTTCTCCAAAGAATTGAATCTCAATAGAGGTTCTATATGGGGTGTAGTTCTTTCTTCCTTTCTTCTACGCCCCTAAAAATTAAAACATAAGAGGTTAATAATGAAAACGAAAATAGACATGAAACAATTTATGAAAGATTGTATGCTAACTAATAATGATAAAAAACAAATGAGATCACTTGACAAAAAAACAATAAAATCTGATCCTAATTACAAAAACAATAAAAGAGTAAATCTTGAATACTATAATGAAGATGAACTCGAAGATACAGGTATGGATAATTATTCCGATAGCGATAACGTGGAGAATTAAAAACACTTGGTGATGCTGGAATGGATGTATATCAATAACACTTAAATCCTAAATGATTTTTATTAATATGGTACTATTTATGGATAGATATGAAAACTACACAAAAAGAAATCGTGGATGTCATAACCACCATCATGACTAGATTAGATAAATTAGAATTTGCACAACACCAACATAAAGAAATGTTCTATAAAGTTAAAAAAAGATTATTAGAATTAAATGATAATTTAAATGACGTATTGGATATCTTGGAGGGTGAAGATATGGAAATGGTTGATGCAGTAAAAAACAAATATTCGGAATTGCGACATTTGGTTGATGATGAGTTAGAAAAAAATGAATATGATTTTGATGATGATGATGCTAGGGAATTAATGAATCAAATTGTTGGTGAATCTTAATGGATGAATTTTTAGCATTTCTACAAGAAATACGAGATTTATTATTAATAATTGAAGAAGATAAAGATTTAACTTATCTAAGCAACGTAATAGAAAAAGTAGAAGAAGAAATAAAAATAATAGAAGAAGAGTCTTAATTGTTACATTACATAATAACGGTTTTATTTGGAATTATTGCACTCTGCACAAGTGTAATAACTTTCTACGCATTAAAACGAATAACTAACTACGAATTAATAATACTAAACATAAACACTACTATAGAATCAATAAAACATCAACTTAAACTAATAGACGATAAGGGTACATTCGAGTCTGATGATGAAGTTGGCTTCTTTTTTCAAGAAGTCAAACAACTCGGAAAACAACTAGAACAATTATTTGAAACTGAGGTTGATGATGGCAGCAAAGAAAGTAGTAAAAAAGATAGTAAAGAAGAGAAAAAAGAAAAGTAAGATATATTTTGGTACGCCAGTACATGATGCGATTGTAAAATATAACAGGTCTGATGATATACCATTCAGACATAAAGTATACACGGAAGAGATTCATACTGCTTTCTTAAAGTTAGCAGAAAATATAATCAATACCTTTAAGTTTAGTTACTTCAGTTATGGTTTCCGAGACCTACAGGAAGAAGTAGTTTCTAATTTAGTTATTAATATCCATAAATTTGATGAGACTAAAGGCAGTAAAGCATTTAGTTATTTTAGTGTAGTTGCTAAAAATTATCTTATATTGAATAATAATGCTAACTATAAGAAGTTAAAAATCCACGATGATATCGATACTCTATATACCCACGGTGTTGATGATGAAGTTATAGAAAAATCACCTTCATCTGATGTATTTAAAAAGACATTAACTTATTTTGAAAACAACTTAGAAACTCTATTTCCTAAACAGCATGATAAAGACGTTGCTGAATCAATATTGTTTCTATGTCGGAATAAGAATAACATTGATAACTTCAATAAGAAAGCTTTATATATAATGATTAGAGAAATGACAGATGTAAAGACATCTAAGATAACCCAAGTATCTAATGTGTTTCGTAAAATATATCCAAAAATACGACATGAAGTTCTTATTAAAGGACACATAGACAATTTAATAAGCACAGGTTCTTTGTAACAACTTTCTAATCGTTCTATATTTATTAATAGAATGTTATGGAAAAAGACTTTAAAATATTCGGTGATAAGAATTTCTCTGATTTATCCCAAGAGATATACGAGAACTCTAAACTAAAGAAAACTCAGATTGAGCTTTTAGTCCAAGAGGTACATGGTTACATACAAGGTATCGAGGATATTGCTATCGTGGGTCCTATATTAAAAGAACTTCTTGATGTCGGTGTCAAGAATGATGATAATCTATTAAAGTTAGCAACCGTAATCCAACGTATCATGAGCAAACATCAAGTAGTTGATGATAGTGATGTTGGTTTATTAAGTGAAGATGAAAAAGAAGAATTGATGAATTCACTTGAAGATGCTGCTGCGGAAATACAAAAAAAATCCGATGATATTGATATAAGTAAAATTAAAGAAAAGTATAGTTCGTAATGGCAAACGATAATAGTATTCAATTTCATTTGGGAACGGTTCGTAGAGTTTATACTGATAATAAAAGGGGTGGTGTTGGTGAAATTTACTCGACAAATATGATAAAGGTAAAGGGATTAAATTCAACCTTACCTTCCGTATCAAAGGAACTACCCGCGAGACCTTTCTTTAGGGGTGTTCATGATTCCATCACAAAGGGTGATTTAGTATTATTTTGTATTCTACCACATAAAAAAGTATATTATATAGGTCCACTTAATACATTTAACAATCCAAACTATTCGCCAAATCCTTCATATTCTAAAGAAAAACAATATCGTGGTCTTGACCATAATGTATCATTAGATGAAAAGGGTTATAGTGAATTATTTCCAAAGATAACTACAAAACCATTAAGCAAAACTTATTCTACAAATTTAGATTTAGATTTTATTACAGAAAATAGAGGAGTACTTACTAACACGACAGCTGTAGAATTTGCTAAATTTACTGATTTAGTTTTAGAAGGTAGACATGGTAATTCAATTCGTATTGGTTCAAGAGCTGTAAATCCAATTTTAAACATACATAATAATAGACTTTCAAACAATACAGAACAATTAGGACAAGGTTCACTTATATCAATGATGTCCGCTGGTTCTATAGAACAAAATTTCTTATCTAATGGGTTTCAACTTTCAGTTGATGCTAACAGAACTAAAGAAGATATTTTTAAAATAAATAACGGTAATGATACTATCAATGCTGAAAATTCATATGATTATAATTACTCAAAAGTAAATCCAGATAATAGTGATGATGATAGAGTAGATTTTGATCAAATGATAATATTTTCTGATAAAATAACATTTGATGCAAGAAGTCCAAATGCTGGTGATTTTACCGTATCCGCAAATAGAAATATTAATTTTGGTGCAACAAAAAACTTTACATTAAACAATAAAGGATTTTCAGTAATTAATTCTGGTAATATTTATATAGGAAAGGAAGCAAAGAATAAAGCTCAACCAATGGTATTGGGAGATGAGCTGAGAATATTATTATTGGACATTATGAACATATTACAAAATTCAAGAGCATTAGTACAAGGAGTTCCGATTCCATTAGTGGATCAAAACTCAGCACCAATGTTTGATAAAATACAAACAATAATAGAGTCATTACAACCAAGAACTTTAAGTGGTGATCCTGAATTACCACAACCAGGTAATACAAAATTTTTAAGTCAATACCATTATGTAGAGCAGAACGTTAGACCAAAACCAACATAGGAGTAAAAAATGAAGTTATCTATATTTAAGAAAATGATCAGAGAAGTAATAAGAGAAGAGTTAGATTATAAATTTAGTCGACTTAGTAAAGAGTTAAAAGAAGTAGTAGTTAGTAGTAATACTAATGATCTAAACAAAGCTAGAACTCACACGACACAAGATACAAGTTTGAAAACCATGATGATGGATTCGACTGGTACCGATTCCAACGTTCCCATAACCAAAGGCAACGTTTCTGTCCCCAAGACAAGTAATAATGTTTTGAATTCTCTACTTGAAGAAACTGCTCAATCCGATGATTGGAAAAGTGTTCGGGGAACTGGTCAAGAAGTTCAATCAGTACAAGATAATACAGAAGCCCTACCTAACCATTTGGCAGAAGCATTAACTAAGGATTATTCCGCGATGTTAAAATCAGTAGAAGAAAAGGATAACTTTAAAAATGGGGCTTAAAGACGAAATATTTGAAGCTTTAAAAACTAATATTGAACCTAATAATAAAGGTGAAAATTATGTCTTTGAAGATAACGGTAAGGTAGATGCTTTGGCACAAGGCTTAACTGATGCGATAGTTAAATGGGTTAAGGCTCAAACATTTATAGTAACGTCATTAAATGCTACTCAATTGAATGTTCCTGTGATAACTCCAGTTGGACCTGGTACGGCAGCTAAAGTTACCGTAAAGATAGACGAAAATAGTCAGGCAGCTGATAATCCTTTAAGTGGAACAGAGTCAATGCAAAGTAAAGTAAAATTAAAAACAGCCGTAGAGGTATAGGATGCCAATACTTGATAAAAGAAAAAATCAATTCATTGAAGACCAAGACACACGAGTAAGTGTTGGGATTGATTTTCCATTCGCACGTGTACCAAATCAAGATGGATATTTCAAGACAACCAAGACTACCGTGGATTCGATTAAAAATAATATAAAACTATTATTACAAACCGAACAAGGTGAAAGAGTTTTCCAACCAACATTGGGAATGAATTTAAAACAATTATTGTTCGAACAAATAACAGAAGATACTACAATAGAAATTGAAAATAACATTGTTGATACATTTCAAAGGTGGTTGCCTTTTGTAGACTTACGTGATATACAAATCAATACTGATAACAATCAAGTAAATGTAAACATAACATTCAGTATCAAAAGAGCATCAGCTTCATTAGAAACTGTTAATGTGACACTCGGTGGTGTTGGGGGATAACAAATATGGCATATTCAGATAAACAAAAATTTAAACCAACGAATATCAATTACACGAGTAAGGATTTTTCTACGATTAAAGCTGATTTAATCGAATACACGAAGTCTTACTTTCCTGATACGTATAAAGATTTTAATGAAACATCTCCTGGTATGATGTTGATTGAATTAAGTAGTTACGTAGGTGATGTATTGTCTTATTATGTTGATTACAATTATAAAGAAAACATATTATCAACAGCAACTGAAAAAAGAAACGTAAGAAGATTGGCTGAATTTCTTGGATATAAGACTCCAAACAAAACTCCATCTGTTGTTAAGTTAAAAGTAACCACGACAATAAATGCTAACTTAGATGGTACTCCTAATTATGATACTATCCCAGCTAATAATCCATTTACAAATGGTTTACAAATTCAATCCAATATAGATAGTGAATTATTATTTGAAACTACGGGAGAAATTGATTTTAGTATATCGGGTTCACCTGACACGCCATCAATAAGTGCTCCAAATTTAAATACGAATGGTGAGGCTTCTTCTTATACTTTAACCCGATATGTACAGGCAATATCTGCTCAAACTAAAACAAAATCATTTACCATTACGAGTCCTACTAAATTTTTAGAATTAAATTTAAATGAAGATAATGTTATTGAAATATTAAATTGCACAGATTCATCAGGGGAAAAATGGTACGAGGTTGATTACCTTTCACAGGAAAGAATTTTAAAAGAAACACATTATACGGATGATGATGCTGGTAGAAATAATAATGGTTATGATCAAGGCGATATAACGGCTACTTCATTAATATCGATTCCCTATACGTTGGATTATATCAATACGAATAAAAAGTTTGTAACTAATTTTGACGTAGATACTAATTCAACTAAATTAATGTTTGGTAATGGATTATATAAATACAATGTAACGGGTTCTTCTAATTCAAGTATATTCACCACGATGGAACAAGCCGGATTGGAATTAAACGGACAATCATTCACTTCAATCAATGCTCCTATAAGTGATTTTGGAACGAATAATTTAAATATGGGTGAGACTCCAGCAAATACAATTTTAACTATCAAGTATAGAGTAGGTGGTGGACCTGACTCAAATGCACAAGTTGGTGAACTAACCACTATAGCTGATGGAACTACGGGAATAACCGTAACGAATGATGAAGCAGCAACTGGTGGAACTGATGGTCAAACCGTTGAAGAAATCAGACATAACGCTAAATCGTTTTTTGCTTCACAGAATAGATGTGTTACTCGTCAAGACTATCAGGCAAGAATACTAAATCTTCCAGCGAAGTTTGGTAATATTGCTAAATGTTATGTAGAAAGAGTTGATGATGATGGTGGGTTATTTGTAAGTACATTATCGTATAATCAAAATAAACAATTAGTTCAAACTCCTGAATTAGTATTAAAAAATATAAAGACTTATTTGAATCAATATCGAATGATTAATGACCATTTAGATTTTGGATTTACTTTAGATGCCAGTGGTGCTGATGTTTTATTTTCTGGATACAAGGTTAACTTTGGAGTTGAGTTTGAGGTAAATTCAGACAGAAGAGTTAACCCAAGTGATGTAAAAATACAAGTCATCAATACCATAAAGGATTTCTTTAAAATAGAAAGAATGCAATTCAGACAATCAATTAATATGAATGATTTACAATATAATATATTAGGATTAGAGGGTGTGATTGGGATTAAGAAATTAAACCTTTTCCAAGTGGGGCATGATAGAAATATGGCTTACTATCAAATAGGTGGTGATGTAATAACTGGAGACCCAGGGGGTGAAAGTGGTTATGGATTTATGTATGATTTTGTAAACGCAGACCTTGAAGAAAATGGAATAATCAAACCATCATTAACTCCATCTGTATTTGAATTAAGAAATCCTAATCAAGACATTTATGGGAAGGTAGTATAATGCATAGATATTTTTTTACAACTAAAGATGCTTTTATTAATAGCGGTTCTGATTCAATTACCGGTGAGGATTACACGGATAAGAATACAGGACAAGATGAGATATTGGAATTAAAGAAAGTATTTTTCAATAAAGACTTCAGTTATAATACACGAGTATTGGTTCAGTTTGATGCGGATGAAATTAATTCTTTCATAACATCATCTAATGTAAGTTCTGATTACAAAACTAATTTAAGACTTTGGGAAACCAAAGGAACAAGTGGATTAAGTGAAACCTATACGATTGCTGCTTATCCATTAAGTCAATCGTGGGATGAGGGTGTTGGTAAAGAAGGTGATACACCAAAAACAACTGATGGTGTGAGTTGGGATTATAGAAAGAATAAAAATGGTGTTCAAACTCAATGGAATGATTATTCATCAAGTATATCCGCTAGTATCGTTTCAACTTTCACTAATATTTTCATAGGAAGTTCTTTTGGTGAGGGTAGTTATATACAGGCAGATGAGGTAACACAATCATTTTCAGCCGAATCACCCGATTTAAATATAGACATAACTTCTATTGCTAAGAAATGGTTTAGTGGGGAGAATAATAATTATGGATTATTATTAAGAATATCAGGTAGTAGTGAAACATCAAGTGGTAGTTATGAAGATATTAAATTCTTTTCAAAACAAACCAATACAATCTACTCACCCAAGATAGAATTAAAATGGGATGACCATCTTCCAGCAACAGGTAGTAATACGGGTAGCTTGACTTCCTTAGACCTTTCGGGTAATAGTGAGAACTACCTATACCCTATACACTTACGAGAAGCATATAAAGAAACCGAAAAGGTAAAGTTTAGATTTGGTGCGAGAAAAAGATATATAGATAAGAGTTTTAGTACATCAGTTCAGAGTGTGAGTGGTAGTTATTTCACGGAGGGTTCTACTTCGTATTCGATTATTGACTTAGCAACTAATGAATCGATTGTTCCATTTAGTGCCTATACTACAATGAGTTGTGATACCGTGTCTCCATATTTTACACAAGACTTAAATGGATTTGAACCTAATCGTGCGTATAAGATAATGATTAAAGTCAATCATGACGATGGTCAGAGAATAATATACGATGACGATTTTGAATTTATCTTGAGGGTTTAATCATGGCATATGGTAAAGACCAAGATAATGCAACGATATATGGGTGTATGGATCCAGAAGCTAATAATTACAATCCAGCCGCCACGGTTGATGATGGTAAGTGTGAATACGGTGGTGATGATAGGGATAGTTCTACTACCACAACCACAACCACAACCGAAACTACTGATACAAAAAATGGTAAAACTACATCTACTATCAAAACTACTGATCCAAAAAATGGTAAAACTACATCTACTATCAAAACTACTGATCCAAAAACTGATAAAACTACATCTACTATCAAAACTGCCGATACAAAAAATGGTAAAACCACAACCACTATCAAAACTGCCGATACAAAAACTGGTAAAACTATATTTACAACCAAAACTGCCGATACAAAAACTGGTAAAACTATATTTACAACCAAAACTACCGATACAAAAACTGGTAAAACTATATTTACTGGTATAGAAAAAGAAAAAGACACAAAGGAAGATCCCAAATTTGGTAGTGAAACTACTCTAGTGGGTGAAGTTGGAATGATAGCTACACTTGAAGATGGTTGGTATTTTGCTAGTCCACAAATGGAATATCTTTTACCAGATTTAAATAATCCATATGTAGGTTTATATCATTTAATGCGAGATGGTACTTATATGGTTGGTGAAGGCGTGTTGAATGCTAGCCATGAGATAAACCCAAATGGAATTATTATTCAATACTTTCAATCCACCACGGATTCCTTCGTGGATCCGGATCCCGAAGAAGATGATGGTATAGAAAATCCTATAGAGGGAGAATTTGTACCTGAATTTTCAAAACACGAAACCATTCATGAAGTTAGAGAAATAGTAAGTGATTTATTTTATAAACTATGGTTTGAGTCTAATACACTAACGGATGAGCAAGTATTATCTTTACAGACAACTGTTCGTGATGGCAAAAAACAAACAGGAAGAACTGAATCCGAACCATTAGTATTTTATAAAAAAGATAGAAATACATTAGAGAATAGTGATGATTTAAAGAATCAAGCCTTTAATGATATCTGTGAAGATATTTTTGATAATGAAATTTCTATTCGTGATATACCAGGAAAATTTGAATTTTTAATAGATGAAGAACACCCACGGCGTAAGAAAGATACTGGAATACAATCAGGAACTGCAACCGCAGTTGAAGATGAACCCATAATCGATAGTAATGATGAGAGTAGTAATGTCTATTAATAATACACAGTATATAAACAAATATCAAATAACATATGAAAATGCTGGATTCAGTACAACTATAACTGTTGCGGAAGAGGTAGTTAACATAACCAATGAAGGTCAGGATAGTGAAATAGTAACATCATATTTTAGAAACGTATTAAATTTGAGTCAACTCTTAACTTCACCAAAAACTGGCACTAAAATAAATCCAGAAAAAGCACGTGAAATATTAGATACAAATATATTTGAATTACTCCCAAACCAAACCACAAGACAAGATCAAATCAATGAGTTTTTTAATGAGTTTAATGATTTAATCGGTTCAGCACCACCATTTCAAGATGTTGATAATGATGGTGCTGGGGAATCCTTAACATCTGGATCTCTAGCTCTAGATTCTGGAAGTAGAGTCAGTCATGAAAATAAATCTACTGCTTATATAACTCGATTAAACACTCACGCCAATACTAATAATCAAGGTAAAACACTTGAGTCAATGCGAAATAAACTCAACACTTATTTAGGTGATGTTGATAATGTCGTTCAAGTAATTCCAGATCAACGACCTGAGTATGAGAATAAATCTAATGGATTCTTAAAGATAAGAAAACCAAATCAAGCCATTATATTAAGAAATCCAAATCAAGAATTAGAATTTCAGAAAATAGTTACGGTAGATACCCAAACAGGTCCGTCATTTTTAATGGAAGGATTTACCATAACGATGTGGGTAAGGTTTGTTGGAAAAACAGGAAGAGGAACTTTATTTAATTTTGGAAACCCAACGTCAGCTGAAAGTCCATATGGATTTAGATTAGAAACAAGAACTAATGTTGATGGTGCCGGTAATTACAAAAGATGGATTAGGTTAGCCGTAAGAGAAGAAGATGGTAATTTACGAGACAATCATTGGGGGACTGAAACCAGAAGTAGACGTACTGCTAATCAAAGTAGTCCTATTGATTTTTATGCCAATAATGTTATACATGAACTTTATCCAAACATACCAACTGATGATTTAAACGAATGGTTTTTTATTTGTGCGACATATAATCCATTAGTTGATGAAGATTATTCACTTAACCTTACTGGTTATGCATTACAAAATAATCCTGATTATCTTACAGATAAACAATTTTGGTTAAATCATAGAAATTCAGGTGGAACATTAGCTGCTCAAGGTAAGCGCGCTAATGGTGATTTATTAGGAGCAAGATGTAAAGTAGAGGTAATAAGCCGTAGTGATTTATTAAGAGCTCGCGGATATAAAGTTGATTCACTAGAAGTTGACGTAACGGAACCAGAACAAGAACAACAATTAAGTGGTAATTAAACATCATGGCTATCTCCCTTACCAAGAAATTCACGAAAGCTGATGAAATTGAGGTCCAACAATCAGTAGGACCAAAGACTGGTGGTGATGTCAATTTGTCCAACATACTAGACGTATTTGAACCACATCAAGGTCGTGATTTAATTTATTTAAATCCAAAATTCAATAATGGCAGTACTGAAATTACACAAAGTAATGATAGAAGAATACCACTCGGAACATACACGCTAAATAATCGCGATTATTGGGAAAACAATAATTTTAATGAATCAACATTTCAACCTTATTTAACTGAAGAATATACATATCGAAAAAGTTATAAATTAGAAACTTGGGGTTCAACAAAAGTAAACAACTACAATCAAGATGGTGATATTGTTTTACCTTCTCTGCCGGGTGGGGCTGGTGATTATGATGAATCTAATACAAAAAAGTTTTCTGTTGAAGCATTACCATTTGTTATTAATCCAAACAATCAAGATATAATTCATTTAGATAGATATTATGATAAA
>ENA-OREN01003370-OREN01003370.1-marine-metagenome-genome-assembly--contig:-NODE-3370-length-14956-cov-2.878419_pt1 | contig 14956 bp, 10 predicted proteins | sample MGYA00248624_ERZ508555 | MGnify/ENA primary metagenome ERZ508555 (study PRJEB26222, sample SAMN06267773) | marine metagenome | isolation source: Saanich Inlet, British Columbia, Canada | place...
GGCATGGCGTCGATTGCTACAGGATTAAAGCGATCGGAGGAGGCTTCGATTGACCCATATTCTAGCGGGCGCGTATCGTCATGCACCACTTCCCACTCGCTATCCCCGGAATCCGTGTCTGATCGCCTGAACCTTTACGAGCACTTCCTCGGCAGCCGTATTGCCGAAGGTCTCGCTGACAGAACAGCGCTGCTCACAGCAGATGGCGCTCTGACGTACGGCGAAGTCGATGCCCGCGCAGGCCAGTACGCCAACCTGCTCGTGGAAGCCGGACTCCGGCCGGAAGAACGAGTGTTGATCGCCATGCCGGACGGGCTCGACTTCGTCGCGGCCCTCTTCGGGATCATCCGAGCTGGCGGTGTCGTTGTGATGATCAACCCGCAACTCAAGCCGAACCAAATCAGGTATTTCTATGAGTACATCCGGGCGCGGGTGGCGCTCGTGCACGATGAAGTCGCAGACACATTCCAAGCCGTGCTCGCAGAGGCAGACCACCGACCAGATTTCATCCGGGTGGGCACGCCAGACTTCACGGCGACCCTGACTGCACACAGCGATGCACATCCCACGTTCCCGTCCCACGAAGACGATGCCGCAATCTGGATCTTCAGCGGCGGCACCACAGGCCACCCCAAGGCCGCCGTTCAAAGTCATCGCTCCTTCGTAAACACGACCGAGCTCTACGGCCATGGCGTCTTGGGCATCACACCGGACGACGTCACCCTCTCCGTCCCCAAGCTCTTCTTCGGGTACGCGATGGGCATCAATCTGTTCTTCCCGTTCAGCGTCGGGGCGACCGCAGTCCTCTTCCCGGAGCGGTGCACGGCGGAAACTCTGTTCGCAAAAATCGAGGCATTCAAGCCGACCATCCTCGCGAACGTGCCCACAATGGTGAACCACCTGTTGGGCCATCCGGACGCACCGAACCAGGACCTCTCGTCCATCCGCCTCGTGACTTCTGCCGGCGAGGCGCTACCCGCAGAACTCCACCGCCGTTGGAATGCACTGTGCGGCGTCCCGCTTCTGGACGGCCTCGGCACAGCGGAGATGTGGCACATCTTCATCTCGAACCGCCCGGGCGACGTGAAGCCCGGCACGCTGGGGCAGGTCGTCCCGGGCTTCCAAGTCGAGGTGCGAGGTGAGGACGGCGAAGTCCTAGGACCGGACGAAGTCGGCTACCTGTGGGTGAAAGGTGATTCCCGAGCCTCGGGATATTGGCAGCAGCGCGAAAAGACCCGCCAGGCATTCGTCGGTGACTGGTACGTCTCGGGGGACATGATCAGCATGGACGCGGACGGCTACGTCACCTACTGCGGCCGCGCGGACGACATGCTCAAAGTGAGTGGGAAGTGGATGTCCCCCGGCGAACTGGAGAACTGCCTACTCGAGCACGAGGCCGTGCAAGAAGTCGCCGTTGTGGGTGTGCGTAGCACGGACGGACTCATCAAGCCGGAGGCGTTCGCGGTCGTGGCCACCGGCCACACGCCGGGCGGCGCACTAGCCGCAGTGCTCCAGGAGTGGGCCAGGACCCGATTGGAACCATACAAGTATCCTCGTGAAGTGACCTTCATGGACGATCTCCCCAGAACACACCTCGGCAAAGTGGACCGAGGCAAACTCTCTAGAGAGGCAGCACAGTCATGACCGCATATGCGCTTCTGATGACACTCGCTGTGAGCACAGGCCCCACGAGCGACGACGCACATCCGCTTCCTTGGGGATTCCTCGGCCACGAAATGGCAGCCCACGCGGCAGTGCTCGCCCTGCCCGCTTCAATGCCCGACTTCTTCAGGTCCGCGGGAGAACAGCTCGTGTATCTGGACCCTGAGCCGGATCGGTGGCGCAACTTCAGCATGAGGGAAATGGACCAAGCCTTCTCGTACGACCACTACATCGACATGGAGAATGTGCCCACCGGTGCCCTCGACGCTCCGGACCGGTTCACGTATCTGAAGGCACTATACGATGCGGGGCTGCCCAAACCCGAACGCGACGCCGGCTTCCTCCCGTACCGGATCCTCGAGCTGTATCAGCGCGTGGTCACGGAATTCCGCATGTGGCGGAACGAGACGGATCCGACTAGACGGGGCTGGATCGAACAACGCATCATCAACGATGCAGGGGTACTCGGTCACTACGTCACAGACGCTTCGCAGCCCCATCACTCGACAATCCACTTCAATGGGTGGAGGGGCTCGGACGCTCTCGGTAATGCTGTACCGAACCCCGAGGGATACTCGGGTGGTGGCGACTTCCACAGCCGTTTTGAGCGCCTATTCGTTGAAGCACACGTCACGCAAGCCGATGTGAACCGGCACATGCCACGCAGTGCGCCGACCGACGCCACGGGCCGGAGCCGAGCCATGGTCATGGAGCATATTCAAGAGTCGAGCGACAACGTCGAGGCCCTGTACCGGCTGGATCGGGACGTCGGTTTCGATCCGGACGGTCCGCTCAACCCCGAGACCCGCGACTTCGCTGCCGAGCGGCTAGCTTCCGGAGGAGCCATGCTGTCAGTTCTATGGTGGTCGGCGTGGAACGAAAGCGGGTCGTAGCACTGACAAGAAACGCATCAACAGGGGGTTGAGGCCGCGACGCGGAAACCTGGCCCGTCTTCGTCGCGTCTGGTGGAGGTGCCTTGAGGGGACTCTCCCTGGGATGGGTGGCTCGGCTCGTAGAGTCGAGGAAATCGGGACGGAGGTACCAGATGACCGAGGAAGCACACCCAAGCGCGGGTGAGAATGGCTTCGAGAGGATCGATCCGAAGTTGAACATGTTCGCGCTTGCGAACGGTCTGGACCTGATCAAGTCGGACCGGGCGAGAAGGCTCACGTGGTTCACGGGGTCTGCTTGGCCGACCGAATCCCCGGCGGAGGCCACAACCACTTTCGTCTCAGACGCAGTTCCCGCCACGGAACTGAGCGCCACGCTTGAGCAAAGCATCACGGTCACCAATGTCCTCTGAGGCCAGCCATCCCGACCGCATGACCGCGCGCTCCATGGACGCGCTCCAGGCGCGCATCACACAGTGCCACCTTTGCTCCCGCCTCGTCGAATGGCGCGAACAGGTGGCGGTGGAGAAGCGCGCCTCGTTCAGAGACGACGAGTATTGGGGCCGCCCCGTACCCTCATTCGGTGACCCCAACGCCCGAGTGCTCGTTGTCGGGCTCGCGCCCGCCGCCCACGGCGCCAACCGCACCGGGAGGATGTTCACCGGCGACAGATCTGGCGACTGGTTGTACGGAGCACTTCATCGGGCCGGATTCGCCAACCAACCCCGCGCAACAGCCGTCGACGACGGCCTCGAGCTCCAGGACGTCTTCGTGTCTGCCGCGGTCCGCTGTGCACCCCCTGCCAACAAACCGACCGTACAGGAACGAGACGCGTGCCGGCCCTGGCTGGACGAGGAGCTCAACCTGCTCGCTCAACTCCGGGTGGTCGTCGTGCTGGGCAGCTTCTCCTACATCCAGGCGCTGAAGGTGCTTGGAGACCGAGGCTTGGACGTGCCGAAGCCCCGGCCACGCTTCGGCCACGGTGTGGAAGTCGACCTCGGGGCACTGACCCTTATCGCGTCGTATCACCCGAGCCAACAGAACACGTTCACCGGAAAACTGACCGAGCCGATGTTCGACGGGATCTGGCAAAGGGCCCGAGCACTCACGGGACGGCGGCCTTAGTTCGCAGCGATGGAGGCGCCGCTCTACTTTAGCATCATGAAGAAAATGCTCCTTGGGGTCGCGCTGGCGGCCTCCACCGGAATCGGCGTCGCCCCCATCCACACCGCCGCACAGAATGTCGGGGGCGTCGAACTCATCGAACTCACGATCGCCCAGGCACACCAGGCGATGCTCTCGGGAACGCTGACCGCTCGCGAACTGACCCAGGCGTATCTGGATCGGATTGATGCGTACGACAGAAACGGCCCGACGTTCAACTCCATCATCCTCATCAATCCGCGTGTGCTCGAACGCGCAGATGAGCTGGACGAGTCGCTGCGCAGCACCGGGTCACTGACGGGAGCGCTTCACGGCATCCCGTTCATCGTGAAGGACAACTACGACACACACGACATGCCCACGACGGGCGGTTCCGCCTCGCTCGAAGGCTCCATGGCCGCGGACGACGCGTACCAGGTCAGGAAGATCCGCGAGGCTGGGGCAATCATCCTCGCCAAGTCGAATCTGGCCGAGTTCGCGTTCACCGCGCTGGAGACGGTTGGGTCGATGCTTCCTGGTTGGACCTTCAACCCTTATGCCCTCAATCGTGTGACTGCGGGCTCCAGCGGCGGCACCGCTGCCGCTGTGACGGCCAACCTCGGCCTGATCGGGCTCGGCACCGACACTGGCAACTCCATCCGAGGACCGTCCAGCCACAACGGACTCGTGGGCATCCGGTCTACGCAGGGACTCACGAGCCGCGACGGAATCATACCGTTGTTCGCCCACCGTGACATTGGCGGCCCTATGGCCCGCACCGTCGAGGACGCCGTTCGTGTCTTCGACGTCATCGTGGGGACCGACCCGAACGACGCCGTGACGGCAGAGGCGGATGCGCGCCGCGCTGAATCGTACATGGACTTCCTCGAGGACGACCTGACCGGTCTTCGCATCGGCGTGGTCGGACAGATCGCGTACAAGGCGAGCGCGCACCCGGAGATCCTGCTGCGCTTCATGGAGTCCTTTGACGATCTGCGCGCGCTCGGCGCTACCGTAGTCGAGGACTTCCACATCGAAGACCTCGACGAGCTGCGCGAAGGCACTGGATGCTCCCGCTTCCGCTATGACATCGAGAACTATCTGGCAGATATCCCGAATCCGCCCGTGCGTACGCTTCAAGAAATCGCGGACGGCGGGAAAGTTTACCGGACCGTCATGCCAACCGTGCGTCGCTTCCTCACCTTCGAGGGAACGCCGGATACGAACGAGCAGTGCATCCGCGGCCGTGCCCAAGAAGAGCGATTCCGAGTCGGCCTCAGGGCTGCGATGGCCGAGTATAGCGTCGACGCCATCATCTATCCCAGCTGGAACAACCCGCCCCGGCTCGTTGGAGACATGACCACCCCGGCTGGGGACAACAGTCAGTATCCAGCACCCCCAACAGGCTTCCCCGCGCTCACCGTCCCCATGGGCTTCGTGCGGGACGCGACGCTACCCGCCGGCCTCCAGGTGCTCGGCGACGCCTGGTCGGAACCGATCCTTATCCGGATCGCCTACGCCTATGAGCAGCGCACGCAGCACCGGAGGCCACCGGCAACGGCCCCCGCACTGGGTCGGTAGTCGGTCCAATGCCAACCACAGAGACGCGTGTTACCGCCGAGCCCTGAGCTCGCGGTAGGTGATCTCGCCTGTCGGGAGCACGACCTCGACATCTCGCGCGGACCTCGCGGTGCCGTCCACGCTCAACTCAATACGCGCCTCGGCGGGCGCTCCGCACACCAAGTAGCGCCCGTCGGAGCCGGTCCTGAACTCGCGCGTGAAGGTGTCGGTCATGCCGCCGGACCTGGCGGCCTCCCACTTCGCCGTGACGGTCGCGGCCTCCACGACCTCGCCGTCTGCGTCGACGACCCGACCCGTTAGTACGGCCCGCACGTCGCCTTCACTCGGGCACATACCGGCCGCCACACTCCTGAAGCGTGGAACGGCCAGGAGGACGTCCGCCCTGTCGGCGTCTTCCAGGGCAACCTTGATGAACGGCGACGCCACTCCCCAGAGTGACAGGTCGGCATGGAAGAACGAGACCTGATACTCACCGGCCGGCAGCCCACTAATCTCAAAAGCGCCATCAACATCCGAATCCGCCGAGAAGCGTGTCCCCAGTACGGCAACGCGCGCTCCAGCCAGCGGTCGGCCCCGGATACTGTCGAAGACCGTTCCCCTGATCTCCGCCGATCCCGTTGCTCCGTCGCCTGCTCCCGCGTTCGTCGCGATTTGCCTCACCCGACCGCCGACATCGAAGTAGCCCGCCACCTCCGATCGACTCACCGAGCCCGGCCCGTAGCGCACGCCGACCTGTGGCATGCGGATGTACCAGTCCGACACGATCCACGTCCCGGATGGCAGGTAGCGGAACCGAACCTCTCCACCCGATTCGTTCGCTGGCAACCAGTCGATGTTCGCATAGCGGTACTCGAGGCTCTGGAGTTCGGCGGTTGTCGAGTCCACCCACAACGTGCCGAGCACGTCAGGGACACGGCGCGTCCGAGTGGGCTCGAAGTGCAACCCGATCAAGTCCCGATCCTCGTCGTGATCCACGACGGAGAAACAGTGCTGCGCGAGGAACACGTCGGCCAAGAGCACATCCGCATCGGGCGCGTAATACTCCCGGTCACCTTCCGCACCCTGAACGAATCCACCTTCGGTCAGGAACTCGGCAGAAGCCGACACGAACGGGCGCGTGGCGAACCCGATCTGCAACTCGGTGCGCTCACCCGACAGTGACTTGAGGTCCGCGGACCATTCGCGCTCATACTTCTGGATTCTGAAGCGCGCCAACTGGTCCTTTTGCACGACAGAGCTGACCTCGAGCGCCTTCCGAATTTCGTCCCACCAGCGCTGGATCTGTAACGCCTCCGCCGGATCGATCCGGCACCCTTGGACTCGCGTGTCTACCACGAGGCCTTCAAGCTCCACCGCGTTGTCCGCCATCGTGACTCTCACGAAGTGCACATCGCCCGCCGGGACCTCGAACATCTCAGTCGTCGTCGTGGCAAGTCCGATTCGGGCTGCGACAGCCCTGAAGCGTCCAGCCCGAGGCACCTCAACGACGAACCTCCCGGACGCGTCCGACAGCACTGCCCCCACGCGAGTCCCCGCCTCACTCTCGACCGCAACCAGAACACCTGGTAGTGGAGCCGAACTCTGAGCCTCGACGACCACCCCCGTCACCCCCTGGCCCGCGACTCCGCCCGGGGTCAGAGCAGCGGTGAGGCACAGGAACACAACGAGTGCCCCCTGCCATGTGGTAGTTGATGCGGATCCGCGTGGTGTCATGCCAGACCTGGCTGAGCGTGCTATGGTGACGCATTCAACATACGCCACACCGAGCACAGAGTATCTCATGGACAGACGTGACTTCGTAAGGACTACTGCCGCAGGCGTCGCAGCAGCCGCGACACCCTCGGCGCTCTCGGCGGAACTCAGCCGAGGCGCTCCCGCCATCCGCGTCCGGCGGGCCCGTCCACTTCTCGTCGCCGACGTCTCTTCCATTCGATACAAGAACGGCGGCCCCGAGAGTGCCATCGAACGAGCATATCGTGGCATCACCGAGGGTGAAGACATCCTCGACGCATGTGTCGCAGGTGTGAACATCCCGGAACTCGACCCTGAAGAGGCCGGCATCGGCTACGGAGGCCTGCCCAACGCAGACGGGAACGTACAGCTCGACTCCTGCCTTATGCACGGCCCACGAAAATGGGCTGGCGGTGTGGCTGGGATCGAAGGTGTAAAGACACCATCGCTCGTGGCGAAAGCGGTCGCCGAACTCACGGACCATCACCTCATCGTCGGAGAGGGCGCCCGCGAGTTCGCCCGCTCGCTCGGTTTCGACATCTACGACGATCTGAACACGGAGCACTCTCGCTCCATGTGGCTGGAGTGGCGCCGCCGGGTCGACCCCGGCCATTGGCTGGACCCGGAAGAACGCATCGGGGGAATGAGCCGCGCGGGGGAAGACACCGACCCTGACACAATCCGGAGGGGGCGGGGCAGATCCTCATCTCCGACCGAGTATCGACGAGATCCCGAACACGAAGCCCGACTCCAGCGCTTCTATGATGCCAGCCTAGACGCCGGCCTCTCCATGGTGGACGACGGACTCATCGACGCCAACTCGTTCTGGGGCACCACGAGCATGGAGTGTGTGAATCAGAACGGGGACATCTGTGGCGTGACCACGACGAGCGGCTTGTCCTGGAAGATCCCGGGCCGGGCAGGTGACTCCCCCATCCTGGGTGCCGGCCAATACGTCGACAACGACGTGGGGGCCGCGGGCTCAACCGGGCGAGGCGAGGCCAACCTCTACAACTGCGCCTCGTTCTTGATCGTCGAGAACATGCGCCAGGGGATGTCGCCGAAGGACGCCGGGATGGCCGCACTCACGCGCATCAAGGACAACACCATCGAGTCGCGTCTCCTGAACTCACGAGGCCTGCCGAACTTCGATGTACGCTTCTTCGTACTGAACAAAGCCGGTGAGTACGCCGGAGTGGCCATGTATGGTCAGGGCGAGTCGATGTTCGCCGTTTGTGACGAAAATGGCGCAAGAGAAGAACCGCTTGAAGGCCTACTCGAAGGACCACAGCGCGACTAGCCGTTCGAGGTCAGACGCTTCGGGCTGGGCTAGGTAGCCCGTTTCGCCTTGGTCTTGGTCCGCTTGTGCGACGCCCCGATTAGGCGGCCCATTTCCACGAGGAAGGCCGTGCGGTCGGACACAGCCTCAATCCGTTGCATGCCCGACTCGAGCGTATCGAGGATGTCCGCCTCACTTCCCACCTGGCGCAGGACGATGTACCCGGCAAATACCATGGCCGGGTCGCCGAAGGGCGGAGTCTTGGGCTTCCCTCGGCCCGCAGTTACCACGGGCGCCCCGGTGCAGCCCAAGAGGTGCAGAGCCGGCATCATCGAATCGAATACGTTCGTCACTTGTTGCGGCGTCGGCGCGGCCTGAGAGAGCGCTGTGACGCGCCTAGCCACCAACTCTGCCAAGGCCAGTCCAATAAGAATCCCGTTGGTGGTCAGCCCCAAGAAGCTCAATCGTAGCGTCGGGGCAATCGCCAACAGGACATCGTCCATGCCGTCGCGCTCCAGACCTGCGCTTCGCGGCTCCAGTCCCAGAAGGGCCGCACCGCGCGACACTGATCGGTCCAATCCCGCCGCATCTTCGGCTGCGCCTCGAACACACTCGGAGAACGTCCCGACGCCCAGGGTCGCGGCGCACTGATCGCGGAAGGCGGTCTCCCGCGCCAGCACTGACCGGACCCCTTTGGACGGGTGCAGTCGGGCCTTCCTCATGGTGAGCTTCCGCGCGGTGTCATTCACCAAACCGCTCTCGCGGATGTGAGGCTCGAGGCGCTCATGGGTGCCTTCCACCGCTCCGGGTTCGGCCGGCACGCGAATACGCAGTGGGCACAAGAAGTGTGGACTCACGACCAAAGTCTTCCCGATCAGCGAAAACGAATTGAAGGGGAAGAGCCGACACACCCCCGGCTTCAAGTCGTAGCCATGCTCCTTCTCGATGCGACACCGGTTGTCGCCGTCGAGGAAGTGACAGCCCACGGAAGCGGAGGCGAAGCTGACGATGTCGCCTCGCCGTTCAACCACAGCGCTCTCCAGCTCGGGATACGCCGTAAGAAGCTGTCCTACCTCCCGCTCTAGGCTACCAGCGAATCCATGGCCGCGGCAACAGAGGGCGGTACACTCGGCACAGACGTAGTCGAAGACGCCGTCCGGGAACGCAAAGTAGACTGAAGACACGATGGACAGACTCGACCGCGCGATGATGGACTCGACCCGAACGGGAGGTATAGACCGCCAGGAGCTTGCCCGTCAAGGACGTCACCCAGGGTCCTTTCTCCTCTGCGACGAGATGCCCGCATCCCTTCCCGCTTCCTACCCCTCCTCAGGCTCTGCCACGGAGCCCGGAGCAAGCCATTCAAGGGCGGCCGCTCGCGATTGAGCCGGCGGCGACAGAGATATCGATGAGCCTGGGCGTTTCCTGGGTGTACTCCGCCTAACCTCCCTGCCTCGCCTCGCCACAAGCTTTGGATACGCCTGGCGGCCGTAGTTTCCCGTCGGACTCGCGACAGCGGGCTCGGCCCCGCACATTGCCCGACGCACTGTAACTCTGCCGGGAGGCCGTTTTGAGGACCCCAATCACCAGGCTCGTGACTCGCCTGTCGCTCACAGTGGCCGTGGTCACGTTGGCCATCGGCATCTCGGCCGCGGCGCCGGTCGAAGTCGCTGCCCAAGACACGCTCCACTTCGAGCCGACCATCGGATATCCAACGGTCGACGTGCGTGACCCGGTCGCGACGATCCGCCCTGGCACGGTTCTGATCTCACGCACGAACCACAGCGACTACTACGAGCCCGGAGGCGGCCCCTTCCCGGGCGAGGTCGGACCATTCTGGATCGAAGGCGCCACCACGAATGACATCCTGGTCGTTGAAGTCCTGAAGGTGCAGCCGAACCACAACTTGGCCGGGGCCCAGTTGTACCCCGACTTCGGCGGGCTCGCCACGGACAGCCGCTCACGCTTCCTCAACGACCCCATCGAGGCGCGCCGGTACGAATGGGCCCTAGATACAGAGGCCATGACCGGCACGGTGGACCTGCCCGATTCCGAAATGAGCAGCATCACCATCGACCTAAAGCCAATGCTCGGCCGAGTCTCCGTAGCTCCGGCCAACGGTGAAGCCTTCGCAGGCCTCTGGCCGGGCAACTTCGGCGGCAACATGGACGCACCCGAGATCCGGGAGGGCACGACGGTCTATCTGCCGATATGGAACGACGGAGCCTACTTCTACTTCGGTGACGGTCACGCCGCCCAGGGTGAAGGTGAAGTGAACGGGACCGGCCTGGAGACCTCGATGGACGTGGCGTTCCGCATCAGTCTCATCAAGGGCGAGACCATCGCCTGGCCCCGACTCGAAGACGACGACTACATCATGGTCGCCGGTAGCGCGCGTCCGCTGATCGACGCCTTTCGGCTGGCGCACGTCGAGCTGGTCGAGTGGCTCGTGGACGAATACGGCTTCGGGAAATGGGACGCCTATATGCTCGTCGGGCAGTTAGGCGAGAGCACGGTCGCCAACATTGTCGACCCTATCTACACGGTGGTGGCCAAGTTCCCGAAGAAGCACCTGCCGGAGTCGAACAGAGAGCGCTGACCGCGCATTCTCTCTGTAACATCCGGCGGCCACCCGCGAGGCGATGAGGCACCCCTGCGGGTTCGGCAGAGTCATACCCTGCACGAGAGGTAGCTGTGTTCTTCAAAAAGAAGCCCAAGGTCCAAGCCCCCATCGATGACATCGGGGACGACGATTTTCAAGAAGAGGTTTTGAAAGGCGACGGCATCACCGTCGTCGACTTCTGGGCTCCGTGGTGCGGCCCGTGCCGCATGATGGCTCCCATCCTGAACGACATCGCCATCGAATTCGCAGGGCGAGGTGTTCGGGTCGTGAAGGTGAACACGGACCTCGCGCAGGAGACAGCTTTACAATTCGAGATCCGATCGATCCCGACCCTAATCTTCTTCAAGGACGGAGAGCCGCTCTTCCAGTTCGCCGGATTGGTGCCGAAGAAGGTCTTGGACCGAGAACTCAACACGCTCTTGGGCGAGGCGACGGCCTAGGCTTTCCGCCCCACGACGACCTTTATGGGCCCGTTCTTCCAAACGCACTCGGCTTGGAAGCCCACAGCCCGCATCGCCTCCAATTCGACCTCGAGCGGGAAGTACGTGTCCTCTTCGGCCCACTGGGCGAAGTGAGCGAACGCCTCTTTTCGGTCGATGCCGGAGGTGGCCATATGCTCGGCCCAGGCTTCGTACGTCGCATCTCTGACAGCAGGATCGGCGGACATCGTGGCGTCTGCGTTCACGAAGACACCGCCGCCCCACAGCGCGGCATGGATGCGCCCGAAGAGTGCCTGCTTTTCCTCCATGGTCGGCACATGATGAAGCGCCAGCGAAGCCGAGACCGCATCGCACGACGGTAAGTCATCGAGGAATGAGCGCTCTCGGAACCTCGGACGCCATTTGAACGGCAGGAGCCGTGTGCGCGCCTGCTCGAGCATTTCAAGATCCACGTCCAGGAGCTCGATCGAGCGGACAGCGCTCCCTCTCAGGATCGCCGCAGACAGCGCCCCCGTTCCCGCACCCAAGTCCAGGACCAGGCCCGGGTCGACAGATGTCACCTCACGAGCAGCGACAGTCAGCATCTCTTCATAGCCGGGAATGAAGCGCCGAATCGTGGCGTCGTACTCGTCGATGTCGAGTCGTAAGTGACTGCTTACAGAATGGCTCATGCGCTGACACTCCAAAGGATCTGCCCAGCCGTCAACCGATCCCCAGCATCTCGGCTCCCTTGCGGGTCTAAGTAGGCACACCTAGACCACATGAGGGCGCAGGCATCCGCCGGCACCTGTATCGCGTCGAAGTCGAGCCACCCTCGGCTTTGCCACTAAAGAGGCACAGGGGGTTTCATGTCCCGAAGCATCAACCGAATCGGATGGGCGCTCGCCGCCCTCCTCGTCGCAGCACCAGCGTTCGTCTCCGCTCAAGCGACGCGGGAAGGCCAGGCGATCGACGAGGAATACACGGCGCTCATCCTGGAGCACACCCAGGACGACCGCATCATCACCGAGCTCGTCGACCACCTCCCTGCATCGGAGACGGTACCGACGCCGCTCGACTTCCACGGGCGCATCATCGGCACCCCCGATGAGCTGACGTACGCTGCGGACATCCACGCGTACCTGCGCGCCATCGCAGACGCCTCGCCCCGTGCGACGGTCATGTCGATGGGCATGTCCGAAGAAGGTCGTGAGATGATCCTCATGGCCGTCGGAGATGAAGCGACGATCGCGAATCTCGAGACATACAAGGGCTACTTGAACGAGCTGATGGACCCCCGCATTACATCGGAAGAGCGGGCCGACGAGCTGATTGAAGGCGGGCTCGCGAAGCCGATCTACTGGATCACGAGCGGTATGCACTCCGGTGAGCGCGGCGGACCCGAGATGCTCCAAGAACTCGCCTACCGCCTGGTCGTTCAGGAGACCGAGTTCATCCAGGACATCCGGGACAACATGATCACCTTCATCACGCCGGTCATCGAAGTCGATGGTCGAGAGAAGATGATCGACACATGGAAGGTCAATAACGACCGACCAACGGGTGAAGTTCAGCTCCCGCTCATGTACTGGGGCAAATACGTCGCTCACGACAACAACCGTGATGCGATGGGTCAGATGCTCGCGCTCACAAAGCACGTGAACACTGTGCAGCTCGAGTGGACGCCGACCGTCATGCATGACCTGCACGAGGCCGCCAACTACCTGTACTCCTCGACTGGAACGGGTCCGTACAACGAGGCCTTCGACGCCATCACGATCACCGAATGGTGGATGCTCGCCGAGAACGACGTGCTCCAGCTCACCAAGCGGGGCGTGCCGGGCGTGTGGACGTACGGCTTCTACGACGGATGGACGCCGAACTACATGTTCACCATCGCACACGGTCACAACTCGATCGGGCGTTTCTACGAGGTCGCGAGTTACGGCCCTCAGATCCGCACGCTGCGAACGAACATGAGCCGCGAGTGGTTCCGCCCGAACCCACCGCTCAACGAGATCGAGTGGGGGCCGCGGAACAACACCAACATCCAACAATCCGCGGTGCTCTTCTCGCTGAAGATGATGGCTGACCAGCGCGAGATGTTCCTCGACAACTACTGGGTGAAGAACAAGCGCTCGGTGCAGAAGGGCATCGACGGGGACGTGAACGCATGGGTGATCCCGGCCGACCAGCGTCGTAAGGCAGACGCTGCAGATGCCGTGAACGAACTCATGCGCCAAGGCCTCGAGATCCACCGGGCCGACGATTCATTCGAAATCGGCGACATGGAGGTCTCGGAGGGCGATTACGTCATCCGCGCGGACCAGCCGTACCGCACGCTCGCGGACATGTACCTGTCGCTGCAGCAGTTCTCACTCGAGAACCCGCGCCCGTACGACGACACGGGCTGGACCTTCCAATTCATGCGCAACATCGAGTTGGAGACCATTGGAGACGTCGCGGTGCTGGACGAGGACATGACACTGCTGACGGACTCGGTCCGCGCGCCCGGCGGGATCTCGGGTGGCGGGGACATCGTCGTCGTAGAGCACACGACCGACAACAATCTCATGAAGTTCCGGTTCGAGCATGCGGGCATCGAAATGCACGCGGCCGAGGCGGACTTCGAAATGGACGGACGCACGTTCCGAGCGGGCACATTCATCATCCCCAACGCGGACCGCGACGCGCTTGAAGCTTCGCTCGCGGATCTCGGACTCTCCGGGTACGGCACGAACGACATGCCTGAAGTCCTCATGCACGAACTGGACGTACCGCGCATCGGGTACATGCACGCCTGGCGGCGCACGCAGGACGAGGGATGGGTACGCGGCGCGCTCGACTACTACGGCATTCCGTACGAGTACTTCGCGGACAAGCTCGTGGCCGAAGGCAACCTCCGTGAGCGCTTCGACGTGATCGTATATCCGCACGTCGGCGGGAGTGCGCAGTCACACTTGGACGGCATGTCCACCAACGGTGATATGCCGCTTCCGTACCGGCGCTCGGCGGACACGCCACACCTGGGCGGAATCGATGAGTCCGACGACATCCGAGGCGGGATGGGATGGGAAGGTCTCGTTGAGCTCGCGAACTTCGTCCAGGAAGGCGGACTCCTTCTCGTCGAGGGATCCACGGCGACGATCATGCCGGAGTTCGGCGTCGCACCTGGGCTGAACCTGACGCGGCCGGAAGGGCTCGTGACGCCAGGTTCGGTACATCGCGGCCTGTTCGCGGACATGACCAGTCCGATCGCCTACGGGTACGACGACGAACAGCTGCCGGTCTACTTCAAGGGTGACTTGGTCTTCGGGAGCGCTGCAGGAGGCTTCTCGAATCCGTGGCAGGGGATCAACCCGATGGCTTCACGCCCGCGGCTGTCTGACATCGACGATCCGGAGCAGGCTGCTGGCCGTGCTACGGGTGGTGGTGGACGGGGCGGCTTCGGCGGCTTCGGACGCGGCGGTGGCGGCGCGGGCTCGGCCAATAATCGCGTCATCATGCGCTTCCCGAGCGACCCGGATCAGATCCTTCTCTCCGGTGCGCTCGCCGGCGCCGAAGGGATCGCCGGAACGCCTCAGGTCGTCGACTCGAAAATCGGCGACGGACACGTGGTCAGCTTCGC
>ENA-OREN01003373-OREN01003373.1-marine-metagenome-genome-assembly--contig:-NODE-3373-length-14951-cov-3.022523_pt1 | contig 14951 bp, 10 predicted proteins | sample MGYA00248624_ERZ508555 | MGnify/ENA primary metagenome ERZ508555 (study PRJEB26222, sample SAMN06267773) | marine metagenome | isolation source: Saanich Inlet, British Columbia, Canada | place...
CAGCCACAACTCCAAATTTATCTCCATCTTTTACACCACTAACATAACCAATATACACGCCAAAGCCAACGAAAAGACCAAGCATGGGTGCAAGAAGTAAATCCGAGACCACTGGTAGTTGGAGTCCTTCATCTAAGAATGTTCCAACAAAGTGCATCACTAGAACAAAAATAGTAACATTAACCGCAATGGAAAATGAATACTGAAGTGCAATTGAATGAATAATATCAGGCACTAAGTCATCCAATCCAGATGCTACATCTTCAGCGCTGTTTTCTTGCTCAAAACCATTCTCGGAGTTTTCTGAGATATTATCCATAATTGCTTTAGATGGTTTCGATATTTCTGTCTTACTGTTCAAAGGGGGGCCCACTGCTCAACCGTCCAAGCAAAGGGTACCCAAGAATAGGCTACAGTATCTATTGTCCAATTACGAATCAATTCATTCTACGGTCTTCTGCATCTGTCCTAATTCTGGCCTCAATATCTGCAGGAGATAAAGCCTCACGAAGTTGCTCTAATGCCTTTTTTGTCGCCTTGTCTAATTTCTTAGGAACGTGTAACTTTAGAAGAACTACAACTTCTCCACGTCCAGAACCACGTGAATTTGGCAGACCTCTTTTTCTGATAGTAATTGTATGGCCTGCACTGGAATTTGATGGTATTTTTATTACCAATTCGTCGCCATCTATATGAGGAATTTTTATTGTCGCACCTAGCATTAAATCAGTAAAGCCAACCGGCAACGACATAATCAAATCTGAGTTTTGTCGTTCAAACCATGGATGCTCTTGTACTTCTAATTCTACGAATAGATCGCCAGCAACACCTTTCCCATTAGGCGCTGGCTCACCCTTTCCACGCATTCTCATTCTAGTCCCATGTTCTACTCCAATAGGCACATCAAACCGAATCGTTTCTGCTTTGGAAACTTTACCAGAACCTCGACAATCACTACAGCGGGATTTTGCAATTTCTCCAACACCCGAACAATCCCGACATTCCTTGACTACATCTTGTACAAATGGCCCCATTTGTTGTCGTACTCGCATTCTTCCTTGTCCTCCACATGGCGAACATTGGGTAGTCTCGCCATCTTCAGCACCAGTACCTTCACATGACTGGCAAGGGCTTGGCAAGTCAAGTTCTATTTCTTCATTTGAACCATTTAGAACCATCTCCATATCTATTGTGTGACGCACCAAGATATCGTTTCCTCTTCTCTTGTTACTGCGTTGCCTACCACCGCCAAACATTGAAGAAAAAATATCTCCACCAAATAAATCTTCTAAGTTAATATTGAATCCACCCGAACCACCGAAGCCTCCAAATGGATTTCCACCTGCTCCTTGATGCCCAAATCGGTCATATTGTTCTCTTTTCTGAGAATCGGACAAGATTGCATATGCTTCTTGAATTTCTTTGAACTTATCTTCCGCATCAGCTTCTGTACTTCGGTCAGGATGATACTTTCTTGCAAGGCTACGGAAAGCATTTTTGAGGTCTTTTGCAGATGCTGATTTATCAACACCTAACACCTCATAATAGTCTCGCTTTTCAGCCACCATAACCACCTAACAATCTCAGTGGGGGGCAAGCCCCTCTTTGAACATCACGCTATTACAGACTGGCAATACCAATCAATCACGATTAGATTGAAGCGCCACAACCATCACAGAATCGGTCGGAATCTGACACCCTAAGGCCACAACTTCCACAACTCCTTCCTGTAACATTGGCTACGGCAGGTGAGGCTGTTCTTTGTGAACCTCCTAGCATAGCCATCGATTCCAAACTCTCCTCATTTGATTGAATAGGGCTTAATTCTTTATCCCAAGCATATACTTTTTCTGCTTCTGAATTGATGCTTTGTAGTGAACCTTGGGCAACGATAACTCCGTCAGTGGAAACAATTGTTTCATGCCCCCCTGTATCGCTCATGGTTGTCATTTTCACGTCATCTCTTACAGTATCTTTTTTCTGTTGCATAGGAGCAACTGGCCTCTGAGCAACTACAGGGTTTGCCTTTGATGCTGCAATCAATTGTGCATTTCGCATTTCTTTACGGCTTTCTCGAGCATCCTTTCCTGAAAAAAGTCCGCTGAAAAAATCCAAAAATTTATCCATTGGACTAGTCTTTCTTACAGCACCAATAGTTGATTCAAGTTCATCCGAATCAAATGATGCCTTGCCTGTAACACGCATTGTGGCTTTCTGTACATGTTTTGATTCATTGAGGAAATCAACATCAACGGTGTGGTCATCATCCAACTCCATCTCTGGAGTTTCATCATCAATAGCGGAAACTTGCCCCTTTAATCTAGCCTCACCTTCTACACTAATTTCACTCTCAAGTTGAGTGTTTTGTTCCCAAACGCCTGCTTCTTCTGCAGCATATACTTCTTTCATTCCTTTCATTATTTTTGCTCGACGGAATTCATGGTCTTTGAGAATTCTTGTTTTTCTCCAAACAATTATTCCAATTATTATGCTAGTGAAATACCATGCATACTTCAATTTTGGTTCCACGATGAACATTTCTTTCAAGGGAGTCACTGTAATATGAATAAATGTAAATAGAATTGTCGGCAGTACAATCATCGCCAAAGAGGTTACTGGACGTGCTTTCATACTATCACCAAACTTTCTGGAGTTCTTTTCTTTCATCAATGTAACCGTATGCTGCGCAGAATTTGATTCATCTATCAGAAGACTCTTTGCCTTTGCGAATCAGTCCATCTATTAATCCAGCAGAAAAACTAGTATGAAGCATTATCAGACAGATTGGAATGCCCAAAATAAGAGAAATTCTACGTTTAGTTATTGAACTTCTAAGTGCCTCTAGAGATAATACTGCACCATACATCAATGGAGGGATCATCCAATAGGAACTGGAAACTGAAAATAATAACGCAGTTAATATTGCCCCAAACCAAGGAGCATACTCACGTAAACTAATTCTCTTTGGGTGTCTAAGAACAATTTTTGTTCTCCAAAAACCATAACGGTGACCCATTTTCCACCACCTTGTTAGAGATGTGCGTTTTGCCATTGATACTGTGGTTTTTGGGCATCGCATCAAACTATAACCCTGTTCAATCATTCTCATTGATAAGTCGCTGTCTTGGCAACTGATGAATGAGTCATCCCAACCACCCACATCCTCAACCGCAGAACGTAAGTGCATTGCAAATGCAGGTATTTTTGTATGTCCTGATGATTTAAAATTATCAAATTGTCCACCTCCACTACCTAATGGTGAGGAAAGGGCACCTTCTACCCATGACTCGAATATTCCTAACTTGCCTTTGCGTGATATCACTTTAACTCCTAAAGCACCTAGAGGTGGCAAATTATTTTCTTTTACTTGTGATTGTAATTGTTCCCAAGAACTTATTCTAGTAGAAATATGGTTTTTAGGAACAACACAGTGCCCAATTAATTCGATAATATGAGTTACTGATGAAGGAATTAATTCAAGGGCAAGGTTTCTTGCATTGGATACATACTTGGCTGGATTTTGTGCCAATTCAATTTGTGGGCCATTATTTTGTTTGGATTTTTCTACTGCAAGATTAATTTCATCAATCGTATTGTCGGTTGAACCGCCATCCAATACCAATATCATGTGATCTGTTGCTGAATGGTCCTGTAATATCAGTGATTCAAGACATTTCCCAATATGGCCCTCTTCATTTAGGACTGGTATGACTGTGGCTATTGAAGGCCCATCTTGCACAGTCATGTTCATTGGCTATAAGCGAAAGACTTTGACACTTCGCCCTCAAATTACTACAAAAGGCAAGTTCATCAAGTGGCAACAAGTCGACCAAAACATGTCAGCACCGCTACTCCGACTAACTGGAGTGGGCGAAGGTATTGAGATTAGTATCGAGACAACTCTTAGTGGAGCAGACTCTCCCAAAAAAGTCGCTGAATCAATTCTGCAATTATTTCCAGAGTTCCCCATTCCGGAGAATTGTGAAGAACCAATACTTGGAAAAGGCTCCAATTCAAATTGGAAGGCCACACAAATAGACCTTGCACATTTTTTGAAAATGCTTCATCAACAGAGAATTTTGGATACATCATTAGATGCAATGAGCAGAAAAATGAATGGGGATACAACTGTATTTGATTTGTCAAGACAAGCTGCGTTAGCCGGAAAAGTATCTTTTCCTCTGCCTGATGAAATTCCTCTCGGCGGAGTGTTCACTGTGAGGCTTACAAGTGATGGTTTGCGTGATTGGCTAGAGGCTGCAACATGGCATTCCGGAAGAGATACCGTGCCTCGAAAAATAGGTGATGACAATACAATGAATGCTGACGGCGAGGCTGCAACTTGGATTTGACTGAAGCCAATTCAATATCATTAGAGAATGCGAGTGAAAATTATGGAAGACGCGGTGTGGTTGCGTGAAATGCTTTCACTTGAAATGGAAGTTCGTCCGCCAAGAAACCTAAAGGCAGAACAAAAATTTCTTGACGGAAATGTTGCAACCCTAAGACATGACGGCAGGATTATTGGCTATACCGATCTTCGTGATTACGGCAAAACTGCAGAAATTACAACATTTATTATTGACCCAAAATATAGAGGGATGGGTAATGCTAGTAAATTAGTTCTAAAGGCAATAGAAAGTTGCCCACAACAGATAATTCTATGTTGTACAAAAAACCCAAAAATGGCTAAAGTATTGGAAAATTGTGGCTTTGAAATAACTCATTGGCCAGGATTAAAAGAATATTTTTTGTTAACAATAAATACTATCAAAAGAATATTTTCAATGATTTTCCGATTTGAATTCAAACGGTTATGGATTCAGGCCAAAGGATTCATGAAATACAAGATATACAAATTGGAAAAACAATAATTCTCAAACCTGTTGCAAGAATTGCGCTATTTTCATATCCGAACCAATCCATTCAATATCCAATAATTTATCCATTGGATGCCACATTAATTGCGAATGTGCGGTGAGAAGTTCTGTGTTATCAATGTTAATCCTTCCATTGGGATTACATTTTACAAGGTGAAGACATATTTCTTTGTCAGTTAATTGATGGTGCCATGTGCCAACATGTGCAATTGCCTTTACTTCAATTGCTAACTCTTCCATTATTTCTCTTTCAATCGCAGCAAAAGATGTTTCACCTGATTCCAATTTCCCGCCAGGAAATTCCCACATATTTGCAAATTCATCACCTTCAATTCGTTTGGCAATCAGGAATGTGTCTTTATGTTCTATCAGTGCAGCAGCCACTTCAATTACAGGCAAGAATAACATATGTGCGATACAATCCTTGAGAATATTGTGACAATTGTCAATCGAATAATTTGATTCAAGTGGTAAGTGAAGGAAAAAACAAGGCAACTGCCTCGAATATTTATCCTTGAGTTGCAAGTTTTGTATTGTGTTTAGAGTTCGGTATAATGTTTCATTGCACAAATATTCACCCGCATCATCACTGAATATTACTTGATTAGAAAAATTCTCAAGTTTCCAATATCGGTGCTGAATATTTGAGGCCAAGTCACCATCGCCTGAGATTGTTGATGAAACTACTTTCCTACCACTATTATCGGGTATTCGCATGTCCAAAATATCCTTGGCAACTCTTTCAATTCTTGGAAACTGTGACTTTTCAGCAAGACCGATATGGATTATTGCATCATAATACACATGATTTTGCAGTAATTGTGAGACCACATTAGAACCTTCTAAGTCAACCGATAATTCAATTGTATCAATTTCTACTTGGATGGAATCAAGTTGATTATTTCTGGCATTCTTCCATGGGTCATTAACGGTGATACTTTGGGGGAAAGAATCAGCCACTTGCCATGAGATATTGGTTTGGTGTTGGGCGAAGGGGTGAAAGCCAGTCAGTAGAACTTTCATCATTGCACCCGACTTCTGCTAATCGTCTAAGTTTTTGATGTAATTGGCACAAAACAGCCGTCATATTGACAAAGCCCCAGCCACAGTTGATGACTGAGGCGGAGAAATATGGATGACATAGTTGTGCAATTTCCTGTCGAGAAGAAGGGGTTGCGGCCACTATCTCTAATCAAAGAGATTTGGCGAGAAATTACTTTCGGAGTTGGAATGTGGGGCACACTACGCCCACTAGTTGCAGCATTAGCCGCTGCTGTCCCATTACTATTCTTAGGTCAACACTTCAACCGAAAGCATAGGAGGGCAATGGATTGGACACTCTTACAGATTCCATTGGCATTAACTGTAGTTCTATGGGTTGCACTTTGGGCGTATTCAATTTTTGATGCTTGGAGAGATGCAACCAAAATGGTAGCTTCTAAAAAATAATTCAATTATTAAATTCAATCCATTCAGATTGAGAACCTGTAGTTCTATACCAATTCTTATTGTCATGGACAATCCATTCATATCCATTATCATCGACTTGTGTAGCGACTAGACTTGTTGCTGGAGTGAGGTTTACTGCTTCCGCAATTGGGAGTGATGGCACTTCTTTTTCAGATTCCAGTACCATATGTGTTTGGTCAAAGGAATTCTCACTCAATAATAGATCGGAATCAATTCTCGACTTCATCATATCATATTCCATCAGTAATCTTTGGAAATGAGCTGGTGATATCCTTTCATCTGCAAATTCGTTTCTAATATCACCAAACACTTGCTCCAACCCCTCAACAGTTGTTTCATTCGCTAGTGATTCCATCAAATTTCTTAGCAAGTGTTTTTGTTTATTCCTCAGAACAATTGTCACAATTGCACCAATTGCTGGGAATAGTATTGCAAGAAGTAGTCCTATTGCATCAAGATTTATCGAGCCGTCATCATTTTTAATATTGGAATTTGATGACAAATCTATGCTTGAATCCTCGGTATCATCTTTACATCCATCCGAATCTACATCTGTTTCAGAATCGGAAATCCAACCGGTCTCGCCTCTGGGACAAGTGTCAGAATTATCCTCAACTCCATCATTATCATCATCGCTATCCTCAGTAGCATCAAAGCAGCCATCACCATCAAGATCTAACTGTGGATTTGAAGTCCATTCAGTTTTTCCTAACTGACAACTATCGTCAACATCTAGAATTGCGTCATTATCATCATCTGCATCTTCAGACAAATCATTGCAACCATCGCCATCATAGTCAGTTGTTAAGTTTGAAACCCATCCAGTTGAACCTTTAGGACAAATTTCATTTGTATCCAATAAACCATCATTATCATCATCTGAATCCTCATTATTGTCATTGCACCCATCTAAATCATAGTCAACTGAGGCATCAGATGTCCATTCTAATAGTCCAGTAGGGCATAAATCCAAATCGTCCGTTATTCCATCATTGTCATCATCTAAATCCTCTGAAGAGTCTTTACAGCCATCTCCATCATAATCGGTAAAGGTCCCAGAGTTCCAACCAATTTCACCTTTGTCGCAAAGGTCATCGCCGTCAGATAATCCATCGTTGTCATCATCAAGGTCTTCTGATTGATCTCGACAGCCATCACCATCTTTGTCAGTATTTTGATTTGATTGCCAGTTTAGAGAACCCTTTGGGCAGTAATCATTGAAATCAACAACTCCATCGTTATCATCATCATCGTCTTCAGAAGCATCTACGCATCCATCGGAATCATGGTCATTGGCTGAATTTGATGTCCATCCTTTTGTACCAACTTGGCAGAGGTCACCCACATCCAGTATGCCATCTGAATCATCATCTACGTCTTCAGAAGAATCTTCACAACCATCTAAGTCATAGTCAGTTGCAAGATTTGAAGTCCAACCAACCAATCCTGCTGGACATGAGTCCTGTAAATCTGAAACTCCATCGCCATCATCATCGTCATCCTCGGTGGAATCTCTGCATCCATCTCCATCCAAATCATTACTAGAAGATGATATCCAACCATTTTCACCATCAGGGCACAAATCCAATGAATCTACTATCTCATCGTTGTCGCGGTCAAAATCTTCACTAGAATCTCTACAACCGTCACCATCAGAATCAGTCATTGTGTTAGATTGCCAGTTCAATTCACCTCTCGGACAATTATCTTGAAGGTTAGATACACCATCATTATCATCATCTAATTCTTCACTACTGCCATCTTTGCATCCATCACCATCATAATCAGTTGTGGCATTTGAAATCCAACCCAATTCTCCCTTTTCGCAACTATCAGATATATCTAGGACCGAATCATTATCATCATCTAAATCTTCACCACTGTCTTCGCATCCATCACCATCATGGTCATTAGCAATTTCTGAAATCCATCCTGTGCTACCTAATTGACATAAGTCAAGCGCATCACTAATTCCATCATTATCATCATCGTCATCTTCTGAATTATCCATGCACCCATCTGCATCATAATCTGTATTAGAATCTGGCAACCAACCTATTTCTCCCTTTGAACAATTGTCTATAGTATCGTATATTCCATCATTATCATCATCGAGATCTTCACCTGAATCTTGACAACCATCGGAGTCATGGTCGGTCGTTGAACTACTAACCCAGCCAAAATCAACTGTACAATTATCAGTAATATCAAGGATACCGTCACCATCATCATCATAGTCTTCCTCATCTGATTCAAAGAAAATCATTGACCTTAATTCATCATGGCTTTCATATATTGAATTTTGATTTATACTCACATAATTGGAAGAATATGTGCCTAAGACCCATAAATTTCCTGTCGCGTTTTGTTGAATCTGAGTATCCAAGTCCCGGTATTGCCAATTTTGGACTGGATACGAATAATCATACAACTCACCCTCAACTATTGTGATGTTTGAGAAGAAATTATTTTGCGACAAAGAACCTATGAAGAATGCTGTGTTTTCGTAGTTTATCAATGTACCATTTATCGTGATATCACTATTGACACTGCCTGCTATTAGCAAACCGTTAGTAGAATTGATCATTGAAAAAATTTCAGTCCCCGAAGGAAATATGTGGCTCCATGTTCGCGTACCTGATGAATCGTAATGTTGAACATAACCGCAATCTTGACCGTTTTGATTTCCGCAAATTGTACCAATTGTGTGGGTTGCAGTCTGTTGATATCGAGCAGAACCTGCAACCCAATAACCCCCATTTCCGTCTAAAACAAATGAAGTAATGGTATTAGGGCCAAAATTACCAATTGACTGAGGGTTTGTGAGATATGGTTGGCTAATTCCTTTAACCCATTGCCAAGAACCTGCATTGTTTATTTTTGTAACATGTAATCCTTCGGAAGGAGTGGTAGATGAATAGCCATCATAACTGGAAACTCTTCCGCTTGTGGTAATGAAAACATCTTGCCCATCTGTTTCAATATGTATTGAATCCCAATAAGCAGTTGTGCTGGTGCCGAATTTTGAGATCCACATTACAGTGCCCGTATTGGAAGTCAATTGTGCCACAAATCCATGAGCTTGGTTGCCCGAAACTGTTTCACTATCCCAGTCCAAAATAATACCTCCCACCATAGATCCAATTACGATAACTTTGCCCGAATCCACAATTAAATCATAACCAACTGAATTAATTGCACTTGTTCTATTATCCATTAGAGCCCAATCAAATGAACCTGATTGGTTTACTTTGGCGATGAATGCTCTATTCCCTGGACCTGATACCACGCCAGGGTCATCTAGTGAAATATTACCAAAATTGATTTCATTGTAACTATACCCTTGTGTTCTAATTATTCCTGTAATGTACGCATCACCAAATTGATCTATTTCAATCGCATTGACTGCACTATAACCATTGGCATTCCAAGTTGAAGATGCATTAACGGCCCACATCCATTTTCCAAAAGCATCGATTTTGGCGACAAATAGGGCTTCGTGATAATAGCAATGATTGTTGTTTGGAGATGAACCGCAAGTTGAATTTAAAGTAATATTTCCTAACTCCATACTTCCCCTGTATGTACCAGCAACAAATGCACCTCCACTTGGAATCGCAATAAATGTTGAGATGAAAATACTACAATCTATATCCGAATAGTAATAACATGTATTGAAGCCAGAATTAGCAACTCCAGTATAACCGTAATCAGTTGCCATTGTTTCTTCAGAAAAAGAGAATGCTACATTATCTCTACAACCATCAGAATCTCTATCTGTATTGTTGTTGGAAACCCAATTAGTCATTCCGAAATTACAGCTATCGTTTGAATCATTTATTCCATCTCCGTCATCATCTAAATCTTCTAATACGTCATGACAACCATCTTTATCAAAATCAAAATCATATCCAATATCAGATAATCCATTAGGGCAATTATCAAATGGTGCAAAGATTCCATCGTGGTCATAATCAATAGTAAGCGTTCTTAAACTTGAAGATGTAGCTAACCATGGAATAGTTCCATCTAGAATCAAAGAAGAATCTTTATTTCTACCATTTGTAGAGGAAATGAAATCTTGTACTCCTAAATCACCACCGCCAATAGACTCTATTCTATCGGCATGCAACCATGTATGATTTTGGCTCAATAATCCCAAATACGGGGCATAATTTACTCCACTATCTGTGTAATATGTCCTACCAGGGAGATTGCCAAATTTGTATTCATCACCCGAAGCATCGGCACTGAGTTCACCAATTACGCCAATATCACCATTTTGATTTATTGAAACCGAAGAAAGACTATACGACCAATTCCAACCATATTCTGTCCTGTTGCCAGGCCATTCAACCCAATCCCATTGGTGGCTTGTTGAATTGATTCTACCTAAAAAACCTGTAGTAAGCCCTGTATTCTGTGGATGAGAGAAGGAACCAAGTGTTGCAGGATTGCCTGATTTCCCAACAACGTACAAATTACCAAAAGCGTCATGATCAATATCATTGATTTGTGTATTTGTGCCAGTAGTTTCGTACCATAAAGCGGTTAGGTTTTGTGAAAAACTAACTACGAATGCATGTTTTGGAATTGAAAGAGAACCTATAGTACCTGAAGCCGAACTTGCTGCATTGGAGGCAACTATTGTTGAATTAGGGCCCAAATCGATATTAAAAATCATACCATGAGTGTAACTTGTGTGATTTACCAACGAACCATTTGAAGTGTCGAGGCTTATTATGAAATTACAATAACTTGTGCAAATACTTGTTGTCCCCATTTTTGGATAACCTTTTCCAGAAATATACAGTAAGTTATTTTGCGAATCTACTTCTAAATCAGATGCATACACAGTACCAGTAGAACTTGTTGCGGATACTTTAGTTACCCAATTCCACTGGCCAGTTGGACTAATAGAAGTAATAAACAAATCTGTATTCCCTGCACGTGTCAAGACTGTGGTTCCAAATAGTGAGTTACCAGTTAGCGCACCCGAAACAATTAGATTACCACTAGAATCTTCAGCAACATCAAATGCCTTTGAGTAAGAGGCAACTTTCACCCAAACGAATGAAAGATTTGAATCATATTTTGCAATGAACATGTAGGTACTTGCTGAGGTAAGTGTTACATTGATAGTTCCAAAGGAATGGATATTATTTCCACCTTGGAGGTTATCTAACATTCCTATGAGAACACCCTCATTATTTGACAGGCGTAAGTGATCTAAGATTTTCCCAGATTGAAGTGTTATGACTTCTTGTTCGAAAACGCTATGGTTATATGAGTCCATAGTTGCATTGTTTACTACTATTGGTTCGGCTAAAATTTTTGGACTATTGTCAATCGCAGTAAGTGGCATTAGCAATAACAGAACTACTAACAAAACACAATTGAACTTCGCTGCCATGTTACGGGGATGCTTGTAGAAAACATAATGCTTCGTATGAAACAATACCACGTTAATTGTTCAAATTTGATTACTGACTTCAATAGTTCCTGCCGCCAAACCAGCAAGATCGTCTTTATCATCTTGGTCAAATTCATTAGGTAAATCACCTGATATGAAATTGGCAACGGTCACAGATTCAATAGCCCAATACATTACTGAATCTTCATTGTTGGAATGTCCGGGTTTATCTGAAGCTTCATGATCAACTGGTGAAGTATATACTAAATTTACTAAACCTAGCAAGTGTCCTGCTTCATGTACAATTACACTGTTTTCAACATCTTCAGCACTTGGCCTATTTAGGAAACCAGCTGCATCATCAACCGATTCACCAAATATTGCAATTGTTGAAGCGTCAACTGCAACTCCTAGCACATTATCATCATCGTTTGATTCAGCAGGGAATATCAATTGCCATCGCAATGTCTTACCAGTTGTAGGGTCTGCTTGCTTATTTGCCCAACCTTGTTCTCTTACATCATCTGCACTCCATGTACCAACATCAGCAAAATCAGTTTCAGTGAATTCTAAGGATATACCTTTTGAGAAACTACAAACTTCACTTATTCTTTGCTTCAATAAGTCAGTACTGGAGGTTTCAGGTTTGTAGCCTGCTTCATAGTCAATTTCAAGAACCATTTTGTCGTGTGAATCTGTTAAACATGCCATTGTTAAACCACCAGGAATACCCTTTAACTGAGGAATAACATCATCTAAAATCTCATCCCCAATACATCCTGAAAGAACTGGAGTGAACAGCAAAATGCTCAGCAACACGATGAGGGGTCTGCTGTGCATAACTAATCGCCTACTTCCTTACATTTCAAAGTCATGCATTTTAGTTTACCAATCTTCAGGGAGTTCAATCGGTGAAAATAGTTGTCCCGGACCATTGGCCTTTGATAATTGAGTTCGTGCAATATGTTCCCATGGACGTAGTGCTAGTAATGCGTCAGCAAGAGTTGAATCAGTCTCAATCAAAGTGACTCTAATCAAAGTATCAAGGATATCCATTCTTTGTTCATCAACAATTGACATCACCTTTTCAAGTTCAAATGATGATTTGGAGCCCCCATCTGTTGTGCCATCATCAATTACTTCCCAAGTCTGTGTAATATTGGTTGGAAATGATTCACCACTCAGTTCAATGTGCTCATTTAATGATTTCATCAATGATGAGATCTGTTTTGAAATCACCATGCTCACTTCCACCAATGGCATGCTTAATTGCTGAATTAAGTGTACCATTCGTTCTTGAAGAGTTACCATTCCCTGAAGGGCATGTTCTATTTCTTCTTCAGCCATATCAATACATCCGGTACGAATGAGTTTCAATTCAATTTAGAGCATCAAGATATTGCCAACCAAAATGGTCCCATTGGTCTTGTGACCAACCGTCTGGTAGCCCGCTTTGAGGAATTGGAGGTTCGCCCCTAGATTCTTCAACTACATCTTTTGTATTTTCTTCAGTCTTAGGTTCTGCCATAGGTGGTGCAGGTGCTGCCATTGTAGCATTTGGTGGAGGCAAAACTAGTCCTTGAGGCGGAGGCATAACCAAGCCTGGTGGCGGCGGCAAATTCATATCGATGGCGGGAAGTTTCTTTGTATCAATATCGGCTAGTACCTCAGCGGTTTGGTCGCTTTCATCAAATTCTTCTCCCTTCAATATTCTTCTACTCATTACCATCGTGTAAACTCCAAATGCAATTGATAACATTGCAATTACAAATAAGACAATTGTGAATTGTCCTTCACTGGCTTGTTCCTTAAGGGCATCTCCATCGCGAGAAGTTTGATGCTTTATGATAAGTGGGTCTACAGTTTTACGATCCATTTCAACTCCATCAACTAAAACGACTACTCGGTATTCGATTTGCTCACCTGCAGCAACATCTGCTATTGCCGATAATGAGGCTTGAACCTCAGCACCTGCAGCTGCCTCTAGTGACACCTTGCTAACTTCTGCCCAGTTTCCGCCAACAATCAATCGTTGTAGAACGAAAGCAACATCACCTTTGCCACCATCATTTTTGGCATTGACGACCATGTTCACTTGTTGGCCAGTAATCGGACTAGGTTCGTCCCAAATTAACGTATTATTTTGTGAATTCAAATCAAAACTTGGTCCTAATAATGCAAGTTGCCATGATGCAAATGGATGCTCTAGAGAATTTAGATAGTTATCAAACGGATTTCCAGATTCATCAGAACCTGAAATCCACACATCAACAACATAAGAAGGCAATAACATAGTTGCGCCGGAATCGGTTAAGTCTAGGTATCCGGTCCAGAAGAATTGTTCTCCGAAAGGAGTAGTATCTGGTAGAGGCAAACTGCCTCGGGAAATTTCAGCCTCGCCCGCTCTCACTCTGTAATGGAGTACTGCTGGCTCATCCAAATCAAAACCATTATCATCAATCGTTTCTAATAGAACTTGTAAGTTTCCACAATCTCCGATAGAAAGTTCTCCACCAGATGTAACATCATCCAATGAAATTGATGAAATTGTAGGCCTATTGCTATCAACTGCAAGTCTAACACGTGGAGTAAAACTAGTCTCATCAAATGCAAGACCAGGCAAATCATCCAACTTCAATCTAAGGTCTAAATGTCCCGAACGGACTGCTGGAATCAGCAGGTCTAGACTAAATTCACCGTCCGTTCTTGTCGATGTTCTCCATTCATGGTCATAATCTCCAAAGACAACATCAAATGCCCCTGCTGGTGCTGGCATTTCGTCTTCTGAAAACAATACACGTCCACTAACTCTCAACGCTTGACCTGCACCGATAAGTGTCTCATCAAGTGCTGTATTGTAGTGATTAGTGCTATCTCTTAATTCAATTGCACGTATGTGACCTTCCATTGTATCAAAGCGGAAATCATTATCTAAACTCCACCAATCATTTCCAAGACCCTCGTTTGTTTCAAAACAAGGAGTTGTTTCACCCTCATTACATGGTAAATCCGTAACTAATATCTTAGGGATAAATCTTGATGTTCCGTCTGTATCAAATTCTTCTGGGAAAGTCCAAGTCAATTGGAATCTAGCCTTGAGAATAATAATTGATTCATTATCTTCATTGAGTTCAACTGATGAGTATAGATTTGAGACTGCAAGATTATCCGAACCGGATTCCATCAAT
>ENA-OREN01003375-OREN01003375.1-marine-metagenome-genome-assembly--contig:-NODE-3375-length-14937-cov-3.227524_pt1 | contig 14937 bp, 24 predicted proteins | sample MGYA00248624_ERZ508555 | MGnify/ENA primary metagenome ERZ508555 (study PRJEB26222, sample SAMN06267773) | marine metagenome | isolation source: Saanich Inlet, British Columbia, Canada | place...
GTCTGAATCCGTGATGCAAAAAAAACCATTGCGCGTTCCTCTAGGGTGCGGTACACTATGCGTCTAGGATGTCGACGAGAGGTGGCTTGGATGGTTTGGTCTGCGGTTGCGGTGGTGTTTGCGGCGTGTGCATCAGTGTTGGTGACGTTGTGGTTGGCGTTGATGCTGATTACGCGTGCGTTGGATTCGGTGACGCAGATGTGTACGTCGGTTGTGCGTACACTTTTGGGGCAATCTGACCCAGATTCTGACCAGATCACGTTTGAGGGCGATGTTGGGTCGTCTTCTGGGTTGTTTGAGACGCTTCCGGCTTGGCAGTATTGGGGTAGGGACGCCGACGGGGAGGCTCTGGAGCCTCAGGAACCGTTTTTGCCGGTTGAGGATGGCGACGGGGAAGAGGGATGAGTCCGAAGGCTGCTGATCGGCCTGATCCGGGTCCTTCTAAGGACGAGGTGTTGGCTGATCGCCGTAAGGGTGTGAAACCGTCGTTTAGTCACACCATGTTTGCGGCGTCGATGCGGGATTTACGGTTTACGGCGTCTGGTGACGTGTTGTTGACGCTGGTGGTGCCGTATTCGGACAAGCATCTGGTTGTTCCAGTGTCCGATGCCTATGGGATTTCGTTGGATGTGGAGATCAGCCGGAAGAAACGTGCCAAAACGTGAAACGAGGACCGAACCGACTTCTCGGTGCGGTCCCCGTTTCGTTGGAAGGAGGTTCCGTGTCGTCACGGTCGTGGACTACCGCAACAGGAACAATATAGCAAAGGAGACATGTTGTGTCAACACGAAAGATCAGAACATTCACGTCGTTAGATGGTGATACGTGGGATGCGTTGGCTACGAACGCTGCGCGTGTGAACGGTTCGTGGCAGGTAGAGATGTCGAATCAGGAGTTGGGAAACATTCTGGGTGGTGAACGGAATCGGAGGGTTGCGTCGTTTCGGGCGAAGCGGCTAATCGAGTTCGGCATGGTTCAGGCGTTGTATTCGGAGAAGAACGGTCGTCCGCAACCAAAGGTGTACGTGATTGACGACGACTGGGTGGGGAAGTCGCCGAAGGTGGGTGGCTATTACCCGGTGGAGGTTGACTGATGTCGATACGTGTAATGTCAGACGTGTGGGACCTTTCTGAGTCCACGGGGTCGGCCAGATTGGTTTTATTGGCTATTGCGGACTCCTGTGACCATGATGGAACCAATGCTTGGCCTGCTATCGAGACGATCGCAAAGAAAACAAAAGTTTCGCGGTCGACTGTTCAACGTGCGGTCAAAGACTTGGTTGGTTTGGGTGAGTTGCGTGTTGTGCCTGGCCCTAGCCATATCCGGTCTGATCGTCGTCCGAACGGTTATGAAATCAGTTTTTCACGGGGGTTCAGATTGACACCTCGTGACGGTACGGGGTGTCAATCTGACACTCACGGGGTGTCATCTGATGCTCCACGGGGTGTCATGGGTGACACCCAACCCGTCCTTACCCAACCTGACTCTTTAGCGATTTCAGGATTTTTTGAGAATGCGAGGAAGGCTCTGCATAATGGCGACTGACTGGAACCGGGTTAGGAGAACGAATCAACCGCTTTCTCCTGATGAGGTCGAGGAAATAGTTGAACGGTTGAACAAATATGTTGAAAAGCACCGATCGGTCGATGAAAAGTATTTCGAAGATGAATCCGATTGGAACTACCGGAAGGAAGAAGAATGACTGTGAAGGAACGCATGGGTTCGACTTTCAAGTCGGGAACGACGTGGCATGTGTCGATTGCGATACAGCAGGCAAAAGAGTATGTGCCGTGTTACGAACTGGTGTGGGACGAGCACGGCAACGTGTTGAGCACCAACAACTATGCGCTGCTGTCTGCTTCGGCTGCGGCGAAGACGCAGCAGCCGGGTGAATCGTGGGCTGTGAACGATTTGGATGACGATGATCAACGACGTGTCACCTACGAGGAGTTCAAAGCGCGGAAACGTGCGTTAGACGACGGCAAGTTTTATGAAGCGGTACCAGACCATGTGGTATCCGGTCCGGTACCAATGCCGGAAGATCCGTTCTAATGGCTCGTGCCCCTGCACGGACCGTTCTTGCGCGGCTAGCCACCTACGGGCTGTCTCCTACGACGATTGCGACCATTTTCGACATCGACGTAGACAAGGTTCGTAACGCAGTCGACGAAGTTCCTGTTTCTACGGCGGTACGGGACGACGAGGACCTCCGTGTAGGGGTGCGGCGCGTCGCATGGCGTGTCATAGAGGAAACCATGCTGATGCTCGACGAGGGTTCACCACAGGTCAAGCAGAAGATGATCACCAACTTGTTTACAAAAATGATGGCGATGCTCGGCGAAGAATCGTCTGAGGACCTGTCTGTGCTGCGAGGCGACATTCAAGCCATGTTGGGAGAAATGGGTTCCGGTATTCCCGAACCGGAACCAGATCAGCCTGAACCGGAGCAAGACGGACCGGCGTGAACTTCGACCCGTTCATCGAAAAGTTGTCGATACGCACGAAAAAGCAGACGATCGAACGGCTTGAACCCAACTGGGCGCAGCGCCAAGTGTTGGAGGCTGTCAACACCCAATACTCGGAAGGCAAACCGGTTCGTGTTGTGGTACTCAAAGCCCGCCAGTTGGGGATCTCCACGATTTCTGAGGCGCTGATGTTCGCATGGGTTGTGTTGCATGAGAACACGTACGGGTTGGTGATCGCCCATGAAATCGACGCCAGCGAGTATTTGCTCAACATGACCAAGTTGTATTGGGAGACGTTCCCGTTCAAAGACTTGTATACAACGAAGTACGTGTCGCGTAAAGAACTGGCGTGGGAAGAAACCGGTTCCAGCATTCGCATAGCGACAGCGAAAAACATGCGTGCCGGTCGTTCAAGAACCATCAACGCCATGCACGGCTCCGAAATAGCGTTTTGGGATCGGCCAGACGAAATGATGCTCGGGTTGCGGCAAACCATTCCCAACCTTCCACAATCCATGATTATTCTCGAATCCACCGCTAATGGTGTCGGCAACTGGTTTTACGACACATGGCAGAACGCCGTCTCTGGAGAAAACGACTACAAGCCCCTGTTTTTCCCGTGGTGGGAACACCCCGAATACACAGCGACAGCCTCCAACTTGAAGAAAGAAACCCTGTCGGGTCTCAACGAGGATGAACGCATCCTCAAAAAAATGGGGGTAGATGACGACCATTTGGGGTGGCGACGGTGGGCGATCCGCAACCTTGCCGATTCCAACATGGAACGGTTCATGCAGGAATACCCGTCGACGCCGGAAGAAGCGTTCATAGCGTCCGGCACCAACGTGTTCCCCGTCGAAAACCTGAAAATGGTGTACGAACCCAAAAACGGTGTCAAAGGGTTTCTGCAACGCAGAGGCAACACCGTCGAGTTCATACCCGACAGGTCGGGGTCGCTCACCATTTTCCGCAAACCGTCGTCAGATTTGTCGTGGGGCAAATACTTTATTGGTGCCGACCCCACCCACACCACGATGGGAGACAACGCCTGCGCCCAAGTCATAAACCGGCGCACCTACGAACAGGTTGCGATATGGAACGGCAAAATCGACCCGATGACGTTTGCTGAGGAACTCGCCAAAATCGGTGCGTTCTACAACCACGCAACGATCTCCACCGAAGTCGAAGGACCCGGTTACGCCACGATCGGCCGACTCGTTGAAATCGACTACCCGCATATTTGGCGCAACCGGTGGGCCGACAAGTCGCCCGGCAAAATCTCTGAAACGATGGGTTGGTCAACAACATGGAAACGGAAGGAATGGGCGATCGGCTGGTTGATCAAACTGATCGCCGACCGTGACATGACTATTCACGACGCGAAAACGTACGACGAGATGCGAACCTACGTCACACTCCCCAACGGCGGGTACGGCCCCGCAGACGGCTCTGGGCGGTCTTTCGACGACTGTGTGATGGCAATGGCCATAGCGTGCATCTGCGCCTCCACAGAGGGACCTGTGACCGGCTACGAGGGACCTATGGGCGACGCCCACATGGACGATTTGCCGATTCAACCCGCTTGGGAACAATGGGAAGAACAGGTGACAGCATGAAACGCACCCGTCTGAAGCGTAAAACGCCGTTGCGGCGCGTGTCGAAGAAACGGTCGTTGCTAAACAAGAAACGATACGAGTTTGTCAAGTGGGAACTTGCCAAACGGCCGTGGTGCGAAGCCGGAGACGCTATACGGCTACACAGAATGCAGACATTCGGATTCGAGTACGGTAAACGACTCGACAAAGGCGGGTACACCTGTTCGAGACGGTCCACGGAACTGCATGAACCGTTGACACGGGCACGCGGCGGCGATATTTTAGACCCGTACAACACAGTCGCGATCTGCCGCAACTGCCACAACTGGATACACGACCACCCCGAATCCGCGACACGACTCGGATTGCTAAGATCACAACATGGCGACTAATCCTTACCCGCCATACAACCCGAAGGCGCACGCCCTTGAGTTGATGGGCTGGACCGGCGATGACATCGCCAAACTGTTGGGGATCACACCTCCCGGCACCGGGGTCACTATGGGCGGGGACTACGTTCCCAACCCGCAGGGGCTGGGATACGACTTCATTCCGCCAGACAACCCAGCCGGAGCCAGAGAACTATGGCGGGGGCTGGACCCCGAAACCGGCAGACCGAAGCCGTGGATGACCCGTGCCGAAGCGGAGGCACTCCCCCAATACACCAACACCGGGCGGTACGGGGGTGAGTTCACGGAGATGGCAGGGTTAGAACAAAGCCGCCCGGGACCGGTGGACATAACCAGACAACTTCCCAAGTCCCCCCGCCACGGGATGCTTGGTCCCGGCGCTCCGCCCAGCAAGGTGGTGAAGATGCGTTTGGCGTGGGACGAGATGTTCACAAAGCAGGAACAGGACAAGATCGCCAAGGGGTCGAAGGCTTACTTCGGACCGATCCAACGCGAGTACGACGAAGTTCTTGAAATAGTCGACTTCGACGACTCTGGTAGCATCCGCAAACACCCGTACGGGTCAAGAGGACCCCTTGTCGGTCGGGGCGAAAACATCCACAAGATGGCCGCACACCCATTCAACCCATCAGCCCCCAAAGACCTGATGAAGATTATTACGGACAAGAAGATCGTCGGACAGTTGATGAAGTTCGGTAAGTCGTTTGGCAAGCAAGCCCTACAAATGATGCTCATACACCCACGGATACCGGGCTGACATGGCTCCAGTTGATGGCGAAACTACCCAAATAGATGGCTAGTAACCCGTTGGAATCGTTCATGCGTCAGGTATGGCACCCGCCGCCGCTGAGTCCGAACGCACGACCCGTGTCGAGCCTGCCGATGCCGTGGGCTGATCCCGACATGGTAGGTGACGTGCCGTGGTCAAGCGCCGAATCAGGGATACGTCGGATGTTTACCGAAGCGCAAGACGAAGCCAAAAAGGCGTGGGACTCGTTGTTCACCAAGTCGGAACAAAAACAGATTGCCAACAAATCCCTCGAAGCGGTCCGCAACCCGCAGCAGTTGGAAATGTTCACCCCTGCCGAACGACTCCGCGCCATCGTGCCCGGCGACGCCGACGCAGCCAGACGGGCCGGGTTGCTTCGCGCTGACGAACAGGTGTGGGAAACCAAGTTGCGGGAATCCAAGCAGCGGCCACTGTACGACGACATCGCAAAGTCAGGGGTGAGGGAACCCGTTTGGATAGGTCACCCGCCCGGCGCAACTGGGCCGCCGCAAATCATCGAAGGGCACCACCGCACAGCCTCAGCGTTCGACATCAACCCCAAGTCAGAAGTCCCGGTTATGCACCATGAACGCAACTGGCTGAGGGCGTCGTCACCCAAGTTGAGCGAAGTGAAACGGTTCGCGCCGAACCAGAAGATAGCGAAACAGTTACTCGACTTCAGCATAAAGTGGGGTCGGCAAGCCCTGTACGCCATGCTGAAAGCACCGAAGTAAACTCGACGACATGGAAGGATTGACCAGTGAGTGACTCGTTTTGTGATCCTGACGGTGACGAGTGCGACAAATGCAGCGGGGAAGTTATAGATCCAGTTGGGCGTTCATTCGATGAGGTCGAAGGATCGCCCGACACGGGTTACGGCGTGGCAGATGAGGACATGACCTACGGCGTTGATCATTCAGTGAGTGACTCGGAGATGGTGCCGTTGTCTACTGCTGACCGACCCATGCCACCAATGGAAGGATTATGAAATGAACAGCCCGGACCCTGTGGAAACAAATAAACTACGACTTGCCGGTCACGATCTTGCCGAGCACGACCCGTTGTTGGAGTACCGTCCGAACGAATGTTGGATGTGCGGTGACACATGGTGCAAGTGTGAGGAACTAAACTACCGCTGATGCCCGTTTACTTGTACCGCTGCCGTGCCTGCCAGGTTCACGGCGAAAAGTTTCAGCACCACAACGACGACCCGTTGTTGGATTGCCCCGATTGTGGTAAACCGATGTTGCGCCGCGTCTACTCGTTCAAACCGGCGAAAGTCATGCACGAACATTTCAACCACACAGTCGGCAAAGTCATTTCTGACAAGAAACAGTTCGCTGCGGAACTATCCCGCAAGTCTGCTGAGATGACGGAACGCACAGGCACTCCGCACAACTATGTGCCTGTCGATTTGTCCGACACGGAATCGCTTAGAGTAAGCGACGAGGGTATGGATAGTACGCTGAGGCGGCAAACCGAAACCGGTCAACGAGAAGTGAAACAGTGGCTGTAGCCGAACGAGTAGATCACGCGCAGGGCGAAGACCATGTTGTAGCAGGTCGCATCAACGGGCTGTATGGCAACGCCAAATCTGAGATGAGCCGCCGCCACGACAGGTGGCGCAAAGCGTATCGGCTGGTTCATAATCGCGGCTGGTCCAACACGCGCGATGCGTGGATGCCGTCCCCTACAGCGTCGGAGATTTATCCGATTGTGTCGGCTCTTGTCGGCTGGATGACTGATCAGCGCGTCAAGTTTCAGGCGGTGCCGTCGGCAGATCCGCATTCGCAGTACGCCAACTTTCAACAGAAACTCGCTCAAGACCTTGAAACGGTTTTGGATTCTCTGTGGGTAAACCACGATTTCGAAGGTGAAGTAGAGAAAGTTCTGTTCGACGCGTTTATTTACGGCACCGGGTTTTTCAAATGCGTGTACGACCCGGGTGCTGACGGTGGTGCAGGCAATGCGTTGATGCGTCGATGCGACCCGTTTTCGCTGTTTATCGACCCGGCGGCGACTTCGCTAACGGACGCCAACTACATCATTGAAGCGCGGGAACTGTCGCTCACCGAGTTTGAACGCCGGTTCCCTGACCGCGGCGACGTTATCGAATCCGACATGGGCGCCGGGTTTTCTTTGCCGCATCGTGAAAACAACGAAACGGGTTCGAAGGCGCCGATGGCGAACCTTGCAGCCCATTCCGGCGGGTCAGGGACTGTTCCTCCGATTTACGGCAAACCGGGTCAAAACGGTCGGGTTTCGGATTCTGCGTACTACGACGGTTCGATCACTGTGTTTGAGGCATGGATCAAAGAGAACACGTTGTATACGCCAGCCGAAGGAGATGAAGAAGAAGAACCGTTCAACGTGTCCGAATGGCGTGTCATCATTACCACCGGTTCTCATGTGTTGGTCAACGAACGCGCTATCGACATGTGGGAACACGGCAACCATCCGTACGTCCGGTACGTCAACCACGATCTTGGAGACATGTGGGGGATCGCTCTTGTAGACCATTTGGCTGATCCGCAAATGGCAATCAACCGTTTGTTGGCTGCGTTGCAGCAGCACGCCGAACTGGTAGCCAACCCGATTTTCATGGAGGACTCCCGGTCGGGTATTCCCAGAACAAAGATTGTGAACCGTCCCGGTCAACGCATTACGAAGGGCGCCGGTTCAGAGGCAGGGTGGCTTGTGCCGCCTCAGATGCCGAACGATTTGCAGGAACTCATCCAGTTCTACATCAGCGAAATGGAGAGAATCAGCGGACTCTCAGGGGTCGTACGAGGGTTCTCACCGACGGGGCGAAACTCGCAGGGTGTCATCGACTCGGTTTCCGAATCTGCCTTTGTGCGGATACGGCTGGCACTACGGAACCTCGAAAGAAGCCTGTCCAAGGCCGGTGGACTGTTGGCTAACCTCGTGGTGGAGAACTACTCGTTGCCACGCGTCATGTCGATTGTGGGACCCGACGGGGAGCGGTCGATGCTGGCTCTGCGGGCACGTCATTTCTTCGTCCCGAACGACGAAGGGGCAGATCCGATGAGGTTCTCGTTGTATGTGCGTGCAGGGTCGGCGATGCCGATTTCGCGTGCAGCCCGCATCGCCGAAGCGGAAACCTTGTTTGCTATGGGTGCTTTGGACGCACAAGCGGTGCTCGAAGCCCACGATTATCCGAACCGCGAACAGATTCTGCAACGAGTAAACGCTGGTGGTGTGCTCGGAATCGGCGGCGACGGCAAACCCAACCCGAACATGGGTTCCCGTAATAGACAACGGTGACGGAAAGAGTGTAAGGTAACCACATGGCCGAAAAGTTCACGTCCAATAACGCTCCAACTCCACGCGGCTGGAAAGGCCCGTCGGAGAAGGGTTCGGTTGTGCGACAACTCGACGGTAGGCTTTCTGCGAACAAAGCAGACGGCGACGACGAAAATCAGGACCAGCGCAGAAACGCGTTGGATCTCTAACTAAGGAGCATCAGATGCCCGGTCCCGCTTCCACTTCGGGGAAGAACATCAAGGTTCACAAGTTGGGTCAGACTGCTGGCCGCGACTACGGATCAAATGTGTCTTCCAAGAAGTCACAGTCGCCACGCGATCTGTCAGCAAAGAAGTAAATCATGGCTGGTGGCACCCGCCAGAACAACACGATGTCGGAGGGGTTGCATCAACTCCTGTCTTCACTCGCCCAACTAAAGGCAGCGCCAGACGCCGACCTTGATTATTTGTCGGGCATTGAGTCCACCATTTTGCAGAAGTTGCGTGAGCCGCTACAGCAGGCGGCGCAGGCTCTGGCTCAGGCCGGTGGCGTTGTGCCGCCGGGAATGGCCGGGCAGATGGGTGCAGCCGCTCAGGGCGGCATCGGTCAGTCGCCCCCCCCGCCGCAGGGTGGAGGTGGAGGCGGAATGCCCAACCCTGATGAACTGCGCCGTTTGGTGGCGTCCAGAGGTCTCAGATAGTCCGATAATCGGATTCGAACGGCGGAGATGAGGTAAATGGCAGAAGAAGAACTTTCTCAGGAAGGGATAGACGATTCCCTGAAAGAGCAGGGTTTCGCACCCGATTACGGGTCTGACAGATGGGTGTCGGATCTGGAATCACAGTTCGCGACAGACGACGACGAGCCTGTAGAGGCCGAAGAAGTCGCCGAAGAAGTCGCCGCCGGGGGTGGCGATCTCCAAGCCGCCGATGGGGATGCCCCAGCCCCCGGCGGCGACGCTCCCGATTACATCCAGTTGGGTGATGTGCGTGTCCCGCAGTCTGAGGCGGAGCGTGTTGCCCGGTTCTGGGATTGGATGAACACCAACCCGGATGAGGCGATGCAGTTCGTTGGGTACATGTCCGGCGAATACGATCTTGTTCCGAAGGGTCAGCAACTCGATCAACCAGCCCCTCAGCGTCAGTCAACAGATGTTGACGAATCTGATCCGTATGAGGATTGGGACCTGTTGCCGGACTCGGTGCAGGACCGGTTGAAGAAGGTTGACAAACTGGAGACGTATCTGGCGGCGCAGCATAAGCAGCAGCAGGCTGTTGTGCAGCAGCAGAACATGAAGTCTGTGGAGACGGCTCAGGCGCAGTTTGCGAATGCGTACGATTTGAACTCGACTGAGGTGGCGAGACTCGCAGACGAGGCGGCAAGACTAAACATTGTCCCTGCTTTGGTTCAGGAGTCGGGTGATCCTGTCAGAGCCGTAGAACGTGCACTTGAGATAGTGTATTTGCAATCTGAGCAGGGTAGGGAACGAGAGTTCAATAAGCGCATCGCTCAAACGGAAGTCGATAGGGACAAGCAACGTAAGATGGCTGCTGTCGGGGGTACTGCCGGGTCTGTACCTAGGCAGGAACCCGATTCAGTACCGAGTAACGCTACGGAACGTCGATCAGCAATGGTCAACGAAATCGCAGCCGCTCTCGGCAAAGTAACGTGACCAACTAACAGGAGATAAAACACATGGCAACGCCAATCGGCTCCAATGTGGTCACCTCTATCGCACGTCGGTACATTCTCCCTGAGATCACCGACAACGTATACAACTCGAACCTCTTGTTGTTCCGCCTGAACTCGGCGAACAAAAAGATTGTTCGTGGTGGTACGCAGATCGAGGTGCCGCTCATGCACAGCCGTCTGGCAGCAGGTGGTGCCTACTCGGGATTCGACCTTCTGGACGTAACCCCGTCAGACACCATCAAGAATGCTGCATGGGACTGGAAACAGTATTACGTCCCAGTGACGGTTGACGGGCTGACCTTGATAAAGACTGATTCCCCGGAAGCGGTCGCCGATTTCATTCGTCTGTACTTCCAACAGGCTGAGATGGAAATGGCGGAGATTCTCGGTACGGGACTCTGGTCAGACGGGTCAACTGATACCAACCAGATCGACGGCATCGAAGGTGCTGTCGACGATTCAACGGTTCTCACCACATACGGTGGGATCAGCCGTTCCGCTAACACTTGGTGGAAGTCGCAGTACGACGGATCCACAACGACCCTGACTCTGGCAACAATGCAGACGATGTTCGGCAACTGCACCAATGGTGGCCGTCATCCGACCGTGTTGGTGACAACGCAGACGAACTACAACCGGTTCTACGCTTTGGCGCAGACCGACGTGCAAATCAACGTCGGTCAGGGCGCGGTGGACGAGCAGTTGGCGAACGCAGGGTTCACAAACCTGTTGTTCAACGGTGTTCCTCTGTGCGTTGACTCTCATGTACCCACAGACGGTCCTTCCGGCTCGGGTTCTGGTCACCACATCTACTTCCTCAACGAAGATTTCATCCACTTTGCGGTTTCGCCAAGGGCTGACTTCTATCTGGAGGATTTCCAGACACCCATCCAGCAGGATGCGATGGTTGCTAAACTGTTCTGGGCTGGCAACCTGATCATCAACAACTGCCAGTTGCAGGGCAAAATGTCCGCATTGACGGCATAGGAGAAACGACATGGGAAATCAGGTCATCACCAATCCGCTCGGTGCTTTCGGTCTTACGACTGGCGCATCCGGCAACTTTCAGGTCGTTGCTCCTTTCAAGTCGGCAGCGGCCATATCAGCCAACGATCTCGTCGCAATAGCGGCGTCTGTTGACACTGACACGACGGCAATCACGATTGAGACACTGGATGTGTCCGATTCGTTGCCGGAACGTGTCATCGGTGTAGCCAAGAATGCTGCAACAGCCGCCGGAGAGGCGGTTGAGGTAGTTGTGTTCGGCTACGCAGTAGTCAACATTGGCGACACTGCTCCTGCACTCGACGATCTGGTGACGCTCCACGCGACAACAGACGGCGCAGCAGCCAAGGTGTCTCCAGCGGACGCGACAGCGATCGTCGGAGATCAGTTCGGCATCTACCTCGGGACAGAGATTGGCTCCACGAACACGGCTGCCATCTGGTTCTCGAAGTTGTAAACCATCCACAAGCGAAAGGCAGCGGCGGCATGTCAGTAGTGCGTGTCAAAAACCTCCGAGACGTGGCTTTCGTCGATTCGTTCGACGGAACCACGTACTCGGTGAACCCGGCCGGTACGGCCATTGTCCCTACCGAAGCAGCGAAACTCTGGTTCGGCAACTGGGATCTGGTCGATAAGCCGTCGAGGGCGATGCGGGAACGCAGCGACGAACTTCGACGGTTGCAGGTCAGGTTTGGGTGTAGTGACGATCCTGAACGGTGGGAGGCAACGAAGCCTCTTGTTCATGTGTCAGATGTCGACGAAGATACACGTTTCGTCACCGTGATCGACGATCCGTCCGGGTCAGCAATCTCGGAAGCGGCGGTCACGGTGGACGAGCATGAAGACATGTTGTCGATGATCCGTCAGCAGGCTAAAGACTTGGACCGGTTGAAGAAGGATTATCAGAAGCAGATCCGTACGACACAACCTGATTCTGATGCCGATGAAGATACGCCTGAGCCGGTCGCGTCTAAACGCGCTCGGCGACAGTGAATCACGACTTCACCGGTTACTACCTTCTCCCTGTAGGGGAACTCACCGCTCTTTATTGTGCTGTGGCGGGCAACCTCGCCAATCTGCACGAAGAGTCAGCGATGGTGTTTTCTACGGAACGCCGCGCCAAAGTCGAAGGGTTTGTGCGATCGCAGGAAACTTCGGTTGCGGGTCGGGAACGCGAAGCAGATTTCCACGCATTAGAGTCGACTACGACACTGTTCGAGTTGCGGGGCGAAATATCTGCTCTGCAAGAAGAACTAGCCACGTTGAAGTTACTACTGGGTGTGAAACATGCCGGAACTGAAGTACTTTCAGATAACTGATTTCAGTCCCGGCATCCGAGACAAGTACTCGCCTTCGCAGCCGCCGGGAACAGCGCAGACAACTGATACGTGGGGGTGTGTGGCTCTGCCATCCACTGGTCTGTCTCCGTTGCCGAAGATGCAGGTCGTCCGTACAGCCACCCAGTTGAACCGTGTGTCCGGCACCAACTATCTGCTGGATTCGGCGTCAGGGTGGCATTACAACGGCAACACACCGAAGTCGGGTTCCAACTTCGAGGTGTGCGGGTTTTCTTCACAGGGTGGACTGGGGGGTCCCGCAGATTCGTACACTTACCCAGTTGAACTCTATGTAGGGGTTCAATGGTTGGAACACGACGGCGTGTCAACATACCGCCGCAACGTCCACGTCGAAGCCGTCAACTTGGCCGACGATTTGAACTACGCAATCCTCGACCGCAACACGACTTCCGGGCCGACACCAATCTCGTCCGAACTGTGGCGACCGATCACGTTTGCGTCTACACGCGAGAAACGATCTGGGACGTTTTCCGAAGACGACCAGTTCCGTCCCGGCGACCCGGTGATGGTCGCGGCGTGGATGTCACACGACTTGTCCGACTGGGACACCGTGGCGTACCCGGATGCCGTCGACGGCACAGGGGGTTCATCTCCGAAGTATCTGATGTCAGACGCAACCTCGGTGGGTTCACCGACAACGAACAAGCCAACCGAAATCCTGTCGCACCAGAACCGCATCGTCGCAATGGTCGTCTCAGAGTTCACCCGTGTCAACGGACCCAACATCACATCCAACGAAAACATCGCGTTCTCTACTCCTCCCGGCGTCCTATTCGATTTCGACGGTTCTTCGGCGAACACGTTTGGTGAACAGATCACGTTCGAGATCCAAAACGCGACTGGTTACACAGCGTGGGCGTCGATCACCGCCAACCAGTTGCTACTCATCAAAGGTCGCGGAGCGGTACTGATCACCGGTTCTCTGGAATCGCCGACAGTCATAGCCCTCCCGAAGGTCACAGGCAACGCTACTTGCCTTGGCGCAATGTCGATCCTCGGTTACGTGTATCCAACAGCGAAAGGCAGCGTATACGCATGGCAAGGCGACGACGTTTCAGCGAACATGTCCCCGTTTCTGGACACAGGGTTCTGCGATTACGACGACGCTTCAAAACGCAAGGGCCACACCGGTTCGTGTGTCGCATGGAACGACTTCGTGCTCATGCCGAACGAATGGGTGCTCGACGAACGAACCGCAGCGTGGTGGCGGGTATCAGACCCCGTGCAGGCCACTGGGTTCGATAACCGCATCAGGTACTGGGATGTTCCCGCCGGTCAGGTGTTCAACAACACCGACGCCGTGTACGGGTCTGTCGGCAAATATCAGGAACCCAACGAGGGTGTCGTCTGCCGGTTGGAGTCCGACACGTTGGCGTCCACATTTTATTGGCGTTCAGCGCCGATAGTTCTCGATTCGTCCCAGTACGTTCAGTTGCGAGAAATCGGGTTGACGTTCAAGGGTCGCGGCACTGTGCATGTGGATGTGTTCCGCGACGAAGCAGGCGACGACGACCCGATCGGTTCGTTTGTGTTCGATGCGACTGCTTCCGGTAACGAAACAATCACCCATGTGGTGCGAGAATCCGGTGGTTTCACGATGCGGTCGTTCAATGTTCGCATCCGATCATACTCACATGATGGGACTTCGGAAGCACCGACTGTGTATGGGCTAAACTTCGGGTACTTCTTGAAGCAGCACATACCTAACCACGATGTTTCGCACCGTGGTTTGGTGCTCGACAGGACAGACGACAAACTCGACGAATCGAAGTTGGGATAAATGGCAGGCGCAGGATATAGAACATGGACGGCTTTGCAGTCGGTCCCAGCGGCGACTCTACAAACGTACCTTCAAGATCAGGTTGTGTTGGTGTTCGCCGATGCAACGGCACGCGACGCTGCGGTGACTTCGCCTTCCGAGGGGATGGTCTGCTATCTGAAAGACACCGACCAGTTGCGGTCGTACGACGGTGCGACATGGGTGGCGGTCACGTCGGTCCTCACCGGCGACGTGTTGACCGAGGATTCCACAAACCTCAGGGTCGGTATCAACGAAACGTCACCCGGCGCGGCGTTGCATGTCGAAGCGAAGGCAGCGTCGTCGGATCAGATGGTGCGTATCTATTCGTTGACTGGTTCTGAACATGACGCCGATTTGTCGTTTGCGTTGGACAACGGCACCGGTGAGACGTTCACTATCGGCATCGACGATTCTGATGCAGACAAGTTCAAGATTTCAGACAACGCAACACTTGGCACCAACGACCGGTTGGTTATCGACTCGGCGGGTGCTGTAACTATCGCAGGCGGTGTCACCGCCGCCGTAACCGGCAATGTGACGGGCAACGTCACCGGCAATGTGACCGGCGATCTCACAGG
>ENA-OREN01003376-OREN01003376.1-marine-metagenome-genome-assembly--contig:-NODE-3376-length-14935-cov-3.453022_pt1 | contig 14935 bp, 12 predicted proteins | sample MGYA00248624_ERZ508555 | MGnify/ENA primary metagenome ERZ508555 (study PRJEB26222, sample SAMN06267773) | marine metagenome | isolation source: Saanich Inlet, British Columbia, Canada | place...
TTGATAGTTTGCCACATACCAACATCGTAATTCATAACTTTTATCTACCTCATTCTCCAATCTTTCTACTAGATAGGAATATCCTTGAAAGTTAATTAGCATTTAATAATTCTAATTAAATATATTTTAAATTGAATCAATTTTTTTGTAAATATTTATCATTTGGTTTAACGTGTTCACTATTAACAGGTGCCCAAGATAAACTAGTATCACCAAAAGACATAAATGGTGCGCCTAAGGGTTGTAATCTATTATGTCCAAATTTATTCTTAGTCACTTGATTATTTTCATCTACTGCTGAAATATGGATATGTGATCCACTTACGTTAGACCAAGATTGATAGTTATTATAGTCGGCGTTACTGTAATTTAAAACGTCTTTTCTACTTCCACTACCAGAAGAGAGAGAATAATTTTGATTGTTAGATTGGTCAGAGATATTCATGTTAGATTTATATTTATATAACTAACTAAGAAAATCTTTTTGCGTTATTAAAAATAAATAATTTCATTTTCTTCTTATAATAATGGAATCCGAAATACCAGATATGTCTAACCTAAAAGATGTTTTCAATAATTATTCCTACATATAATAATTTAGATTATTTAAAACAGAAAGCAAAGAGATAATTTTTACAGTGCTTCAAGAAGGGTCGTATAAATTATTACATTTTTTAACGTCTCAAAAGCTAGCTCTAGTAATAACCAAATCTGACCTTAAAGAATTTACATCGCATCTATCCAATAGAATTATTTTTTGCCATCCCGATCAAAAATCTAATCTTACTAATGCACTTTCTGGGTTATCTCATGGATGGAGTAAATCAAAATTCTATAAAGCAAAGAAATTGGAGCAACTTCAAAGATTTGCATCATTTGACTCAACAGAATTTAGCCTTGAACCTGATTTAAAAGAATCTCCTGGATGTCTGAGAGATTTTCAGACTGCGTTATGGATTTTAGAACACTGTTTTGAAGTTAAAAGCTTAATGGATTGTGCCAAATTAAATCTATTTAATAGGAAATATCTTGAGGGCATTAATCATTCATACTGTCATATTAAATGTTTGAGATTTTTGTTGAACCTGAATGCTAACTCAAATCGAATTAGCTTTGAAAATCAGCTCTTGCTTGCTAAAAAATCTAAGCTAAAAGACTCAAAAAAATCTTCAGCTGTTGAAAATTTTATGCGAATTTTTTTTCTTCATGCAGCTAACCTCTCAGATTTTAATGAGATGGTTTTTCAAGCCTACGAAGATAAAGGTATAACTTTAAAGCGATCTTATGCAGATAATTTTTATATTTTTAGAGATAGGATTGGTATTCAAGGGCATGTTGACCTATGCATAAACCCTGAGTTAGTCCTAGAGGGCTTTCTGCAAATAGGCAGGTTAAAAAATATCAAGGGCTTTGATTTTGAGTCAATGAAAAAAATTCGTGAGGCAGTCCCAACAATCGATCCAAAATTTTTTCTAAGCCAAGCAGCAGGAAATCAATTCATTGAAATTTTAAAATCTCAAAGCAGTCTTTCAACTATTTTAAAAAAGATGAAGCAGTTGGGAATTTTAAAGCTTTTAATTCCTGAGTTTGGTGTCATTGAAGGTCAGATGCAATTTGATATGTTTCATATTTATTCTGTTGACGAGCATACGTTTAAAGTTGTTCGCAATATGCGTCAAATGCAAATAGGCAAAACAGATGGCTCTATGAAAATAGAGCAAGAATTAATTAATAAACTTCCTAAAATAGAGCTTTTATACCTAGCAGGTATCTTCCATGATCTTGGCAAAGGGAAAGGTGGGGATCATTCTGAGATAGGAGAAAAGATTATCACTAAGTTTTGTAAGCGACTTTCTTTTTCTATTCATGACACGGAGCTCTTGGGATGGTTGGTGAGAAATCATCTAATCATGTCATCCATCTCCCAAAAAACCGATGTGCATGACCCTCAAACAATTAAAGATTTTACAAAAATAGTAAACAGCATAGAAAAACTAAACTATATTTATATTCTGACCATAAATGATATTCGTGGAACAAATCCAACCTTATGGAATTCTTGGAAACATGACCTTCTCAAGGAATTATTTTTATCTTCCAGAAGAAAGTTAAATTTTGAAGATCAAGAAAGTCATAAACTAATTATTGCAGAAAGAAAGAATAGCTCATTAGAAGGGATTGAACAGAAAGACCTGCCTGATGCTGAGGCTATTTGGGCTCAACTGCCAAATACTTATTTTTCAAAATATCAAATTGAACAACTCCACAATCAAGCCTTGGTTGTAGCTAACGCAAATTTTCAAACTACTGCAAGCGTTATAAAAAGAAAAAATCTCTTAGAGATCTTTGTATTCACACCAAATCAGGAAGGTTTATTTTTTAAAACTGCCAAGGCTCTTGAAAGTCTTTCGCTTGAAACAATTGATGCAAACATTCATACAACAAACGATGGAGTATTCGCCCTGAATACTTTTATTTGTAGGCATAAAGTCCTTGGAAGTAATCTAACCAAAAGGGATGAACTGGGAATACAGCAAAAAATTATCTCTAAATTGACCTTAGAGACTAAGCCAAAGGAAAAACAATCAATTGCTAAATTAAAAAAAGTTTTTGAGCATACGACAAGGGTAGAGATAACTGCATTATCAAACCCTTCTTCTAATTTGGTAACTCTTGAAACACTAGATCAGCCTGCCCTCCTCTCTAAGGTTGCTTACATTTTTTATGAAAATGGAATAAATGTAATCTCGTCTCGCATAACAACCCTGGGTGAAAAGGTTGAAGATAACTTCTTGGTGGTAGATGCAAGAGAAAATATAAAGATAAGCAAGAACAAAGAAGAGAATGTAATCAAGAAACTAAAAAATCTCTAAGGACTATAATTAATCTTTTGACTACATATAATAAGTAAATGCATCAATTTCCACTGATAGGTCTCGGCTTGGCAACTACCAATAATACTGGTGAGACTCTGGATACATATTTTCCTAAAATTGCTTTTAAGAATGCGATTGATGGAGATGCAGATTTATTTGAAGCATGGAGTAATTTGTTAGATCAAGATGTATGTGAAATTACTGATCTATCAACTCTAAAGCTATCGGAAAAATCTTTTCTCTCTCACCTCGGCGAGCTTAAGGAGAATAGTAAATTAATACTTTGTAGAATCACCGAAGATCATGTAATTCAAGGCGTTGAAGAAGCATACTTAAAGCTCCATTTACTCTCATATAAATTTTTTCAACCCAACACTTTAAATTTAGAGAACATGTTCAATATTCTTCCCAATGTTGCGTGGACTAATAAAGGTCCCATAGATTTAAATGAAATTGATCAAAAGATTCTTGAGTCTAAAGCTCAGAACTTAAGTCTTGAGATCAAGTCAGTTGATAAGTTTCCAAGACTGGTTGATTATATTGTCCCTTCCGGAGTTCGAATTGCAGATACAAGTAGAGTCAGACTTGGGGCTTATTTAAGTGAAGGCACAACGGTTATGCATGAAGGATTTGTAAATTTTAATGCAGGCACGCTTGGTGCAGCCATGATTGAAGGCAGAATTTCTGCAGGCGTGGTAATAGGCAAGAATTCTGATTTAGGTGGTGGTGCCAGCACTATGGGCACATTGTCTGGTGGCAATGCAGTAAAAATTTCTATTGGTGAAAATTGTTTGATGGGAGCGAATTCTGGCTTAGGAATTCCATTGGGTAATAATTGCATTGTTGAGGCTGGGCTATATATTACTGGCGGCTCAAAAGTGGAAATGTTTGATCAAAAAATGCAGTCAAAAGGTGTAATAAAAGCAGCAGAACTTTCTAATGTAGGCAATTTACTTTTTCTTCGTAACTCACAATCAGGGGCGATTGAAGCCAGAGTGAATACAAAATCAGTTGAACTTAATAATACCCTACACCTTAATCAATAAATCGTGTCTGCTCTAAACCTTGCCCAATCCCTTATCAGGATTAAATCCATCTCTCCAAATGATGCTGGTTGTTTTGAAGTTATCGAGCCTGAGCTAGCGTCTCTTGGTTTTAAAGTAGAAAAAATTAAGGAATTAAATTCTGAAACTCTGCTTGCAAAATTTGGAAACAAAGGAAAAATCTTTTGCTACCTAGGTCATACAGATGTCGTTCCCTCTGGGCCAATTGAAGAATGGTCTTCACACCCCTTCGAAGCTAATGTTGTTAACGATGAATTAATTGGAAGAGGTGCCGCAGATATGAAGGCCAGTGTTGCAGCCTTTATCGAAGCCTTAAAAAATTTCTTAGCAACATGCTCCGAGCCAAATTTTCAAATATGGATGATGCTTGCAAGCAATGAAGAAGGAGAACCACAAGACGGTAAAATTAATACGCTAATAGAATCCTTGGCTGCTAACAATGAGATCATTGACTATTGCTTGGTGGGAGAGGCAAGCTCAACCTCAACTGTTGGAGATGTTCTGAGGGTCGGCAGAAGAGGCTCTCTGAGCGGAAACCTTAAGCTTATTGGAAAACAGGGTCATGTTGCCTATCCTACAAAGGTGCTAAGTCCAATTTTAGAGGTGGGGCCTATTATCTCTGATCTTCAAGCAGTCTCCTGGGACCAGGGAAATGAATATTTTGATCCGACTTCATTTCAAATATCCAACATTGACTCTGGAACAGGCGCAACAAATGTGGTTCCTGGCCATCTAAATATGTTGTTTAATTTTAGATTCTCACCTGAATCATCGCATGAGTCTCTCAAAGAGAGGTTTATTCACATCTTAGAAAAATCTAAATGTGAGTTTGAGATCGAATGGACTCTTAATGCAGTTCCATACTTAACCAAAAAAACGAATTTACTCAATATAATTCAGAGCGCTTTAAAGAAAATTAATAACAAAGAAGCTGTCATAGACAATGGTGGTGGCACTTCAGATGGAAGATGGGTTTCACCCTCTGGAGCAGAAGTAATTGAGCTTGGTCCTATCAATAAAACCATTCACCAGATTGATGAAAAGATTTCTCTCTCTGACTTAGATCTTCTAACCAGAATTTACAATCAAATCCTGGTTGAGACCAATTCAGATTCTAGCTAATTAGATTCCTTCGCACCTTTGATAACAAAAGATAAGCCAATAAGCACTGCAGCAATTACAAGGTAATATTGAATCATAAAGCTAAAGACTGGTGAGATTGTTTCCAGTCCACCATCCAATGCTTCTCCTCCAAGCAGACCAGCCATAACACCGCCGATTGCACTAGCAAGGAACCATAAACCAAACATTTGCCCCATGTATCTTTTGGGACCGTAGCGTGAAAAAGCTGATAAACCAATTGGTGAAAGCGCAAGCTCTCCCCATGTTTGAAACAAGTATGTAAGAACAAGCCACTGCATGCCTACAGGAGATGATTCAAGCGCAATATCTACTGCAACAATCATCACAAGAAAGCTCAAGGCCATGAACAATAGACCAATTGCAAATTTAATTGGAAGATTCGGATTTAAGTTAATTCTAGCAAGGTATGCCCAGATTCCAGCAAAAATAGGAGCAAACATGACAACAAACATCGGATTAGCAAATTGAAGCCAACCAACAGGGATTATAAAACTTGCAATGGATAGGTCTGTGTAATCTCTAGCAAAGATATTTAAAGAGCCAGCAGACTGATCAAAACCTGCCCAAAATGCTGCTGCTCCTATAAATAATAAAAATAGTAGAATTAGGTTCTTTCGCTCAGTAGCATCCAGACCTGCAAATAAAAATAAATACACAAAATAAACACCGGCAACTATTGTTAAAAAGTATGCAAAGTTTTCAGCAAACACTCGGGGATCAATGGTAATGAGACCCATGAGGCCTGCTCCAATAATTACAAACATTCCAACTAATGACGCATACATATATTTTGAAAGCTTGGAGCGCTTTTCATCGGACATCTCGTTTGGATGCATCCCAGCATCGCCAAGCAAATCTTTGCTTCTAAGGAACTGAATCACGCCAAAAGCCATGCCTATTCCAGCAGCCCCAAAACCCCAATGCCATCCAATTTTTTCTCCGAGGTATGCGCAGACTAAAAACCCTAGCGTAGATCCAATGTTGATCGACATGTAAAAAATTGTATAGCCTGAGTCTCTTTTCTCATCTAAGTTTTTATATAACTCTCCAACAATTGTAGAGATATTACCTTTCAGCAATCCTGTGCCAAGAACTACAAACGTTAGCCCAAGAAAAAAAGATTGCTCAATTGGGATTGCCAGCGTGAAATGCCCAAGTGCAATGATAAAGGCTCCAATTAAAACAGCTTTTTGATGCCCTAAAATATTGTCAGCAATCCATCCCCCTGGAACAACCATAAAATAAACCATTCCAACATATATTCCATAAATAGCTTGAGCATCTACCTGTGACCAACCAAGCCCTGGGTTAAAACCAGTGACAGCACCAGTCATATAAAGAACCAATAAAGCTCTCATGCCGTAGTAAGACATCCGCTCCCACATCTCCGTTAGAAATAAAGTCTTTAATCCAATTGGATGCCCAAAAAAAGTATTGCTTGTATTCATGTGTATTGAGTTATGATTTGTAGGAAATACTATATCAGAATGATGCAAAAAACTCCCTACGTTGGCCCATTTCTTAGAACCATTGCTTCAATCTATGATCTTTTTTTATTGCTTGGAGTCTGGTTTGCTGTCGGCTCTTGTGCCCTCTGGTTAAATGGAGGTCAAGTTCTTCATCCTGCTCTAGGATCAATCTTGGTATTTGTGAGTGGTTGGATTTTTTTTGCATTTTTTTGGATCAAGAGCGGGCAAACACTCGGAATGCAGGTGTGGAGAATTAAGCTGATTTCCTCAGACTCAAGCTCTCAAAAAATTACTTTAATGCAAACTTTTCTCAGGTATTCAGTTAACTGCGGGATTCTTGCTTTACTAGGCATGCCTCTGTTTTTAATTTATGTAGATCAAAAGAGGTTAGCTGTGAATGATGTCTTATCTAAAACTAAACTGATTAGGTTGGAAAGTTAGATTCTTCTGTACCCTACCCAGCCACCAGTAAACAAGCATAAAATTGGGATCAAATAAGCTATTAATATAGGCCATTGATAGGTTAGAAAAGACGCAACGAATAAGTCTTTGGTTAAATCAAAGAGAAGGCCAAAGAAAATTCCAAACACTATCTGTCTACCAATACCTCCAGAGCGAACTAAACCAAACATTAAACTGCCAGCAAAATAAATAATTCCCATAACAAAAATAGGTAAGAATATTTTTGAATAGATTGCAGATTTAATAAGCTGTAAGTCCTTTTGAGGCACTAAAGATGAATATTTTTTTTGAAGGTTTATTAGGGATCTAAGGGAACTTCTTTCTAAGGTTTTTTGATCAAGAGACGGCTGCAATAAAAAAGTAAACATCTCAGGTTGCAAGGAAGGATCTCTGGGATTGTTTATTTTTAATTCATTATCCTTTAAGACACCTGAGTTAAATTTTTGAGCACGAGATACTTCGCCGGTTTCATTGAATTGAATTAACTGGATATCTGAAATCTTATTTGCACCCAGGGCCTGAACTCCTATTAAGCTTTGGTCAGTTAGTTGCCACGAATAAGTGCCTTGATCAGAATAGTGTTCATCAACGGCGATGGTTTGCGCAATTTTATATTCATCGCTTATCTCTACAAAAATAAACTCATCAAGAGTTACTAATATGAGTGATAAAAGCAAAGGTCCAATACCAGTAATCAAGATAATTTTTGATGGAGAAAATCCAAGAGATCTCAGGAAAACTAAATTGCCCTGTTGATTAAATATAGTTAAAGCAATTAATGCGCCAATAAGCATAGAGCTTTCAAGGTACTGCAGGCCCTTGTGTGGCTGCTCAACTAATGTGGCAAAGAGTATTGAGATAAAACTATTGGTGCTTGAAAGATTCTCTAACTCCGTGACAAAAGAGACTGAAAAATCAAGGCAGACCATCGTTAACCAAACAAACAAAGAGGTCAAAAAACTTTTTAAAATGAGGTGTTTGGCATATATATTCATAGCGTTAAATTATGCGCTTAACCAAACTAGCAATGAAAAAATCATAAAAATAATGGCAATGGTTTTAAATCGCTGGCGCAGCATAAAAATTTCTATTTGCTTTCGACCCTCAAGCCTATAAAGAAAAATTCCTAACATTAGAACGGCCAAATGGACTGGCCAGAAACCTAAGTACAATAAATCCCATGAGCCTGAATAGCTTTCCCTAAAACCCACCAGAAAGCTCAAATATAAAATATAAATTAATACCCCTGTAACTAAACTGCCCTCTCTTCCTGCCCTGGGACTAGACCTTCCAAACACAAAACCAAACACCAACAGCGCTATCAGCATCAATGGAATACTTGCGTTCCATTGATTCTCTATAAAATTAGAAGATTTTTTATAATCTAATAATTTATTCAGGCTAAATTCATTGGGTGAGGCTCCACCAATATCAATAGAATGCGAAAGCTCATTAAAAGAGATATCCATTTTATTTGAATTATTTAGATCCGGATGAATGGTGCCGTTTCTAAAACTTAAGATCATTTGATTGCTCAAGTTAGATATCTCAAGCTCATCTGCTTTTATTAAGGAAAAGGAAGCATCCTTGGAAACAAAAAACGTTATGTCTTTCATCAAAGATTCATTTATAGCATCAAAATAAAGATAGCTAATACCATTATCTAGATTAATTAGGCTGCCAGGTTTTAAAGTAGATAGCCTGTCTTCAAAAGACTGTTCAGCAATGAGATTTTTAGATAGTACTTTGGTATATGGTCCAATAAATACACTGAGAATCGAGCACGCAATCAGAGTGCATAAGAAAAATGGTGCTAGATACTTCATTAATTGAAGGCGTGAAACTCCAGCGGAGAAATATGCATAAATAGCATTGGATTGATATAGCTCAGATACGACCAATAAAAGACTTAAGAAAAATGCAAAAGGAATAAGGAGTGATAAAAAGTCTGGCAAACGTAACAAGAGAATTGTAAAAATAATATCTGGGTTCAGGCTTCCATCTAAGGCTTGCTCAAAATACCCAACCAGACGAGAGGAGAAAATGAGCCCGAGCAAGATCAATAAAATAGCACTAAATCCTTTGAGGATTTGAAAATTTAGATGAATTGCAAGAATATTCTTTTTATACATGCCTTTAGCTATCTTGATGCATTACAATAATTATCTTATCAGTAATTTTTATTAGGAGATGGATTTATGACTTACAAAGTCTTATCAAGCTTAACAGCAAATAACGTTAATTCAGCAGACATATTGAAGGTTAAAACCGATCTATTAATCATAGCTGTCAATAAAAAAACAAGTTCAGCCTCTGAGCTTAAAGACCTTAAATCATCATCAAATTCCATGATTGGTGAATCCATGAATGAGATTAATAACGGCACCAGAAAATCTATTTTTTTACCAGCTCCAGCAAAAGTTGGTGCAAAAAATATTCTTTTAATTAAAGAGCCAGAAGTTGATGCGGCAAGTTTTTTAGTAATACGTCATTTTGAAGAGATCATGGGAATGATCAAATCTTCAAAATCCAAGGATTTTGCTTTTTTGATGAGCTCAGCTACTCCAAAAAAAGTAGATTTAAACTGGATGGCTGAAGTTGCAGCAAGAACCTTCGAAGCAGCGGCCTATACATTTAATGCTACTAAAAATAAAACAGCAAAACCAGTTACTGTTAAGAAAGGTGCTATGTTATTTTCTGGATTAACACCTGCAAAATTGAAATCAGTTAAATCATCAGTGCAATTTGGCCATGCTGTTGGCGAAGGCATGAATGCGACGAAACACTTAGGTGATCTGCCAGCAAATCACTGTACTCCTCGTATTATTGAGACTAAAACCAAAGCTCTTAAAAAAGATTTCCCTGCTCTTAAAATATCAAGTCTCAATGAAAAAGATCTTGAGAGATTAAAAATGGGTTCGTATCTATCTGTTGGCAAAGGCAGTGATGAGCCATCAAGAATGATGACAATTGAATACAGAGGTGGCGCCAAAGATAAGCAGCCACTTGTTCTTGTGGGCAAAGGCATCACTTTTGATACAGGTGGTATTTCGCTTAAGCCTGGTTCAGCTATGGATGAAATGAAATGGGATATGTGTGGCGCTGCATCAGTGTTTGGAATTATGCAAACTCTTGCAAGGCTAAAGGCTAAAGTTAATGTTGTCGGACTATTGGTCTGTGCTGAAAATATGCCTTCAGCTCGAGCAACTAAACCTGGAGATGTTGTTACTTCTATGTCAGGTCAAACCATTGAAATTTTAAATACCGATGCTGAAGGCAGGCTGGTTCTGTGTGATGCTTTAACGTATGTGAAGAAATTTAAACCAAGTCATGTTATTGATATGGCAACCTTAACCGGGGCAGTTGTAGTTGCCTTGGGAACACCTGCAACAGGGGTAATGGGTAATGATCAACCTTTGGCTGATAAAATTCTTGCCGCTGGCGAAGCATCTGGAGATAGAGCATGGCAACTACCTTTATGGGAAGAGTATGCACACTGCACTAAGACAAATTTTGCAGATTTGGCGAACATCGGTGGAGGTAGAGAGGCAGGCACTATTACTGCTGCTTCATTCTTATCAAACTTCACAAAAGAATATAAATGGGCGCACATGGATATCGCTGCAAGCGCATGGACAGGTGGAGCAAAAAAAGGTGGATCTGGTAGACCAGTACCTTTGCTGGCCGAATTAATTCTCAAAGGAAATTTATAAACAGTATTAATTGAATGCTGTGATTAATATAGTTAATGGATAAGAAGCCTTATGATCCTTCCGAAATAGAGGAAAAACTCTATCAAGAATGGGAAAGCACTGGTTTATTTGAGCCAGGCGAGGACTCAGACTCTTATTCATTAGCCATTCCTCCTCCAAACGTTACTGGCACATTGCATATGGGCCATGGTTTTCAAAATGCCATCATGGATTGCCTTATTCGTTACCATCGTATGTCTGGAAAAAATACTTTATGGCAAGTAGGTACAGATCATGCTGGTATTGCTACAGAGATGGTGGTTGAGAGACGCCTGAATGCTGAGGGAAAGTCTAAGGAGAGTATTGGCAGAGAGGCTTTTGAAAAAGAGGTATGGGACTGGAAAAAATACTCCGGTAATAAAATAACATCTCAATTAAGACGTTTAGGCTCTAGCTTAGATTGGAGCTCTGAAAGATTTACCTTAGATGATGAATATCAACACGCTGTTCAAAGTGCATTTATTCAGTTATTTGAAGATGGCTTGATCTATCAAGGAAAGAGATTGGTGAACTGGGATCCTGTGCTCGAAACCTCTTTGTCTGACTTGGAAGTGGTTAATAAAGATCTAACAATAAAAATTTGGGAAATTAAATATCAATTAGAGGATTCTGATCAATTTGTCACGGTGGCAACCACAAGACCAGAGACTCTTTTGGGTGACATGGCTCTTGCCGTAAATCCTGGTGATGAGAGATTCTCCCACCTCATTGGCAAGAATGCTGAAATACCCTTATGCAATCGTCTGATTCCAATCGTTGCTGACGACTATGTAGATCCAGAATTTGGAACAGGGGTTGTAAAAATAACTCCCGGTCATGATTTTAATGACTATGAATTGGGCAAAAGGCATGGCTTGCATCTTGTTGATGAAACTCAATGCGGAATAGGAACAGAAAAAGAATTTGATCCAATCTCCATCCTAAGTAAAGCTGTAAAAATTATTGGCATTGCACCAGAAAAATTTCATGGCATGGATCGTTTTGATGCCCGAGCAGAACTACTAAATGACCTTAAAGAAAACGATTGTCTTATCAAAGAGTCTGAATACGAAAGCACCCTGCCTTATGGGGATCGATCAGATCAAATTCTTGAGCCACTCCTAACAGATCAATGGTATGTAGATGCCAAGACTTTGGCTAAACCAGCTATTGAAGCTGTTAAAACAAAGGAAATAACTTTTGTTCCGGCAAACTGGGAAAAGACTTACTTTCAGTGGATGGACAACATTCAAGACTGGTGTGTTAGTAGGCAGCTATGGTGGGGTCACAGAATTCCAATTTGGTATGATGAAAACGGTCAAGCCTTTGCTGGGCACTCAGAAGATGACGTTAGAGCAAAAAATACTCTCACAGGCCCTCTCACGCAAGAAGAAGATGTATTGGATACATGGTTTTCCTCCAGCTTGTGGACTTTTGCGACTCTGGGCTGGCCAGAAAAAAATTCTAAGCTAGAGCTTTTTCATCCAACTACTGCCTTAGTTACAGGATTTGATATTATTTTTTTCTGGGTTGCCAGAATGATCATGATGACTAAATATTTCATGAAAGAAGTTCCCTTTAAAGAGGTCTATATAACAGGCTTAATTAAAGATGAGAATGGTCAAAAGATGTCCAAATCTAAAGGCAATATTCTAGACCCAATTGATTTGATTGATGGTGTGTCTTTAGAGGAATTGCTAGAAAAAAGAACAGAAGGAATGATGCAGCCTCAGTTAAAAGAAAAAATTATTAAACAAACTAAGAAGCAGTTTCCAAATGGAATAGATAGCTATGGAACGGATGCTCTGAGATATACATACTATTCACTGGCTTCTCCTGGTCGAGATATTAATTTTGATATAGGAAGAATTAAAGGTTATAGAAATTTCTGTAACAAAATTTGGAATGCATTCCGATTCATCGAAATGCAAGCAGCAAATCATAACTATCAATCCTCTGAAGCGTCATCAAATGTTATATCTGATTGGATGGCACTAAAAATTCAAAATGTATCGGATAACTGCCAAGCGCATATTAAAACCTATCGCTTTGATTTAGCCGCCACCGAAATTTATGAATTGGTTTGGTCAAATTTCTGTGATTGGTATATTGAGCTCAATAAAGTTGCTATTCAGAAATCTGAAGATAAGGATGAAACTATTAATTTAATCAGCAATCTAATTTCAAATTTTGATAGTATTTTGAGGTTGCTGCATCCCTTTATGCCTTTTATAACTGAAGAGCTTTCAGCTAAATTAGCTATATTAGACGGTAAGGAAAAATCTGAGTTCTTGGTTGAGAGTGGCTTTATGCAGCATCGGCCTATAAATAACAAAAGTGCTGAATACATAGACGAAATAATCAATATCATTTCTGCTATTAGGGTTATCAGGGCTGAGAATATAAATATTAAAAATGAGACTTTGCATCTTATTCTCTCTGGTGAAATAAAGCCTGAATTGCAATCCATAATTGCTGACCAAGAAGTTATCATCTCTGGTATCGCTAAACTTGATGGCATTGAGTTTACAAGTGAAATTCCAGATGAATCAATTGAAAAGACAATGATTGGCTATAAGATCATTATTCCATTGGCAGGATTAATTGATCCTCAAGAAGAACTAACGAGACTTCAGAAAGAACTCTCTGATGTCGAAAATGATATTAAGATTATTGGCTCAAAACTATCAAATGAGCAGTTTGTTGCCAAAGCACCTGCAGCAGTAGTCGACAAAGAAAAGGCTAAAGTTACAGAAGCCGAAAACAAGAAGGCAATGCTAGAAAAAAGCATTGCTAAACTTCAGGCTTAATTACCTCATCCAGAAAATCACGAATAGCTGAACCCACATAAGAAGGATTCGCATAAGTAATATCATGCTTCCCATATTCTAAAACAAGCAATTCTGAATGAGGAATGTGCAGCATCAATTCTTCGCTGCCTCTAAAAGGCACCACACCATCGTCGGTTCCCCAAATAGTAAGGGTGGGTTTATTTAACTGCCCCACTTCAGCAAACATCTCCTGAGCACTGAAGAGATTAAAGTTTCGAGCAGTCGACAGCAAAGCATGAATAAAGCCTTTATATTGCATTTGTAAGCTAGCTTTTTTAACAAAATCTTTTTTAGATAGTGCTAATGGATCCTCTCTTGGCGGATCATTATTATCTTCATTGCCTTGAAAGACTAACCTAGAACCAAAAACATTTAAAAACCACTCCCCTATCAATGGCTTCATTATCCACCAATCTTTGGTCGGATTTTCAATCATAAAGCCAGCCGGAGCAATTAAAGACAAGCTATTAACTGCATTCGGGAACTCATTGGTAAAGTGACCAACAATAGGTCCCCCCATTGAGTAACCGACTAGATGCACTGGCTTTAAAATTTCTTGAGAGTCTAGCAATCCCTTTAGAGATTGAACAAAAACATCTTTGGTGTATTTAATGTTTGGCCTCTCTGAAAAACCCACCCATTCAACAAGTTTTATTCTGAAAAAAAATTTACACTAAACCTTGTTATTGATAGTGAAATTACTCCTAAATGGACAACACCTGCTAACTTAGGTTCAGTTATTAGTGGAGAGGCTAGTACACTCTATGTAGAAGTAACTAGTTCTCAATTAGAAACATTCCGTTATAGAGTTAAGCCTGGTTCAACAAGTGGATTACCACAAGGACTAACATTGTCATCAGACGGTAGTATCCAAGGAGTTCCTGGATTTGGAACTTTCTCAACAGACGACAATACTACTACATACGATAAGAAAACAACTACATTTGATAAGTCAACTAAAGTAATCATAGAGGCACTTAATGCCAGAGGTGATATTAGAGCAGAAAGAACATTTAGTATTTCTGTTAAAAATGAAAAGCCGTCATCCAGGCTTTGTGAAGTGATTGAGCCGTCACGATTACGTAATCCTACAGTGATGTCTCCGTTACTCGAGGGACAAGATGTAGAGTTAACAGTCGTGTATTGTTGCGTGGTGAGTGATGCAGTGATTAAATCGGATGTGGTCGTTTCAAGGTTTCCAGTGACATTGCGTTGTCCAGGATTGCCAACCTCAGTACCGTAACTTGAACAGCTCATTAAAAAGCAGCTAGCTAATAGTAGTAAATAACAATTGCGGCGAATAGTCTTAATCACTTCTCCCATGGCACCTCAGTAAGATTGAAAATCTGGAAATTTAAT
>ENA-OREN01003378-OREN01003378.1-marine-metagenome-genome-assembly--contig:-NODE-3378-length-14932-cov-5.597375_pt1 | contig 14932 bp, 11 predicted proteins | sample MGYA00248624_ERZ508555 | MGnify/ENA primary metagenome ERZ508555 (study PRJEB26222, sample SAMN06267773) | marine metagenome | isolation source: Saanich Inlet, British Columbia, Canada | place...
ACCAAGCTTACTGTAACATAATTACCTTTTGGCACCATCGATGCAAATCTGAATGGTTCAATTCCAAGTGCGAATACTTGTATGTTGTCCTTAAAAGAGCTCTTTATAAAAGCGGGATCTAAAGGTATCTCCATTTGACATGTCCTAATAGCTTTTGGAGGTATGTAACCAAAATCCAAATCTTCTATTTTCTTGGCTATATTGGAATTTATACCAAATGCACCCACCACTAAATCTGCTTCCATTGAATTATGCTGACCTCCTTTCCCGTAGATTACGGTAACAGGGGCATTACGATTGGAAGATAAGTTTATTTCCAGTACCGACTCTGAAATTACGGTTACTCCCTGTTTGATGACATGCCTTATAAGGAAATCATCAAAACTATGGCTTTCTGTGTGGGTACTGTATAGTGGGCCATTGCCACGATATACCGCCATAATACTGCTTTTGCTCATCTGATCAGGCTTGTACAACTCGATACCATACTCTTCAGTATGAAAATAATATCCTTTAATTTCCTGTCGAATAATACTTTCCGGTAAAATAATACCGTCCCTTGTAAGTTTTGCATGTAAAGTACCAGCAATAACTGCGGCGCTCATATTACATCCAATAGGGCCCCTCTGAGTAAAATCCTTGCTGTTGAAGATTGTTATCTGAATATCTATACCAAGCCTTTTTGCTTCTCGCAGCGCATCGTTTGCAAAAAAACTCCCTGCCGGACCACCTCCGATTATGGCAATTTTCGAGTTATTAGTTAATCGTAAACGGTTTTCAGTCATTATAAGGAGTATAAGTGATAGTAAAAGTTGCAGTTTTGGGCATTACACGCATGTGTTTTTTTGTAAAATCTGAATATTTATATATATTCTATCTCAAGCAAAAAAAGAGAATATTGCAAATATCATTTTTTTTACTATAGCAAAACACATATGGAGATTCTACTTATAAATCATTTACGTGATCAGTTGCAGAGATGATATTCTGAGATTCAAATTATGTAAATAATTTTATATGATCTGCATTTGCATTTAAAAGATATGCATGATAGAATTTTTGTCTTTAATGTATAGAGGTATCTTGGTCAGGATATTGTTGGCTGGAGCAGATACGCCTTTTTTAATTGGAGATGCGCTATGGCAGAGAAAATAGTAATCATTGGTTCCGGTCCGGCAGGGTGGACTGCGGCCATTTATGCGGCAAGGGCCAACCTGGATCCCGTTGTGTATGAGGGAGAGCCTTCAAACATAATGGTACCTGGCGGTCAGCTTATGTATACTACTGAGGTAGAGAATTATCCAGGATTTCCCACTGGTGTACAGGGGGTGGAGATGATGGAATTATTTAAACAGCAATCTCAAAGATTTGATACCAGGGTAATTACTGAAGATATAACATCCGTTGATTTCAGTGCACACCCTTTTAAGTTAAAGAGTTCTGAAGGCACTGATATAGAGGCATTGAGCGTTATTATTGCAACAGGAGCAAGAGCAAATTGGCTGAATTTGCCGAATGAGCAGCGCCTTGCAAGATCTGGCGGTGGAGTTAGTGCGTGTGCGATATGCGATGGCGGGCTTCCAGGATACAGGGATAAAGTGTTGGTAGTTGTCGGAGGAGGAGATTCCGCAATTGAGGAAGCACTTTTTTTAACAAAGTTTGCTAGTAAGGTGATCATGGTACATCGTCGTGATGAACTTAGAGCTAGCCCCATAATGCAGGAGCGTGCTAAATCTAACCCGAAGATAGAATTTAAATGGAATACTATTATTAAAGACGTTCTGGGTGACAAAATAATCTCTGGAATACGAATAGAAGATTTAATCAGTAAGAAAGAATCTGATCTGGACTGTGGAGGGTTGTTTATTGCAATTGGCCATACTCCGAATACTTCATTTCTAGGTGATAGCCTGGAATTAGATGATAAAGGCTTTATCGGTACTCGTCAGTCATGGCGGACTGCGACAAGTGTGGTGGGGGTGTTTGCTGCCGGTGATGTTATGGATCCTCATTACAAGCAGGCAATTACAGCTGCAGGCACAGGTTGTATGGCAGCTCTTGAAGCAGAAAGGTGGCTTGTTTCCAAAGAGCTTGATTGAGACTTCAATTTCGGTTAAAGTAGTTTTCGCTTTAAATAAAGTTCATAGATGCGATAGAACGTCTCCATAGAGTTGATATCTATCCACTCATCAAGAGAGTGCAATTCTCCAACAATCGGTCTGGAAATGATTACTGGAATATTATACTGCCCGATAAAACGTGCGTCACTTCCACCGTCTTCCTTCTTTTGTATGGTAGATTTACCTGTTATTTCCTCAGAAACTGAAAGGTAGAGAAGGTCAGGAGTAAACCGTGTCGGCTCTGCACTCATTATCGTATGTGTGTCGATTTCGTCTCCTAGCAAATTACAGATACGGTGTAAAATTTCTTTTGTAGTGTAGGGGGCTGGAAAACGTACATCTAGGGCTCCTTCTGCTTCTGAAGGTATACAGTTAACAGTTTGATTCGGTGTTTTAAGAATTGTGAGCGTACAGGTGGGGTGCCAATGGTCTTTATTTATGCTTAATGAATCAAAGTCCTTCCGTAGACGAGAGACTGCATCTACAAGCCTTTCGAGGGGGTTGTCTCCCAGCCAGGGACGAGCCGCATGTGCAGAGTGTCCGTTGCATTTGATTGCTAAATGAAGTATCCCTTTTTCCTCAATAGTTATTTCATTTAGAGATCCTCCGTCCGGTACTAATGCGACTTCACACCTGAGCCCTATTTCTTCAAATAGGAAACGCATACCAGAATCTCCTCCACGTTCTTCATCTGATGTAATTGCCAGCCCGAGGGAAAGGTTGTCATGTTCAGTATGTAAATTCATAAAAACCTCAAGAAGAACTGCCAGTGGGCCCTTCATGTCACCTGACCCAGGTCCTATTATTTTGCCATCGGTTATATGTGAACGATAGCAATGGGAGTCAGAATGCGATATAACATCAAGATGGCCGCAAAGAAGGACTTTAGGGTGATCCATGTTTTTTGGAAGGACAACTAGAGACGTAATACCACGATGACAGTATTTTTTTATAACGACTGTATCCAGTGATTCTAGATGGTTGATTATAAACGCAAAACAGCGTTCAATCTCTTCCGGTCGAGACTCATCGCTGGGGATTAGGATTAAGTCCCTTGTCAAAGCTACAATCTTTTTCTGTAAATCAGTTAAAATTTCTGTCATTGTTTACCTAACCTGAATAATTAAAAATTTAATGTAGTAAAATCCCAGAAATTTTCAATCTCTATCATAATGCCAGCTTAATGGGAGTACCGATTCTATTTGTTTCAATATAAGTAGACAATCTTCTCCGTTTTTTGCAAGACAGAGAAATTGTCCTTTTTCTACACTACCATCTTCATTTAGATTAAAGTTTATTGGCAAAACACCTTCCTGCATACCTGGACGAAAAAGGTAGCCTGCCTGGTCCAGCATCTTCAGAAGGCTAGTGTCATTCAGTGGCATGGAAAACCGTACATTTCTCATTAACCATGCATCATGTGGAAGGAAATGCCTGGCTATTACTGATGGATACGTTGCGCCTGTAATCCTCGCATTTATTTCACAAACTCTGACTTCGATGTTTCCACAGCGTTCTACAACTAGAAAATCAACACTTGCCGTGCCCCTGTATCCGAGTTCGTGAAGCCAAGAGCCGGCCGTAGTTGCCTGGCGAAACAACTCCTCGTAAACCCAATCTTCCTTGCTAAAATAAGATGGTGGTGAAAAATTTCCCTCATGAACACAGTCCATATTAAGAATCTGCTCGGTGATATCATAAAGTGATAATGTATTGTCATCCAGGAATATTTGAATGCTTGGTGATCCCATTTGACGTATATTTTTTACCGTATCATCAAGCCATCCCTGTACCATACACGGACCTTCAAAAAAAAAGTGTTCAGGGATTGAAACAGGGCTTCCAGAGAGTGTTGGCAAGCTGGTTATGCCGATACCGGAAGCCCCGATTTGAGCTTTGACAACTGCTTTACTATATCCCTTCTTACGCAGTGTGGCAATACAAGTGGGCACATCATCTGGCGAAGCTGCAGGTAATGTGTCAAACACAGGAAACCCTTCTTCAGAAAGAGTGTTATGGAGCAGGAATTTATTATTTCCCCTTTTACTGCCTTCCAGACTACTTATGGTTGGCTTGTTGAGTGCCTTCGCAAGACTCATCAGTGTGCTATCGCTTACAAACCCGTCAACCCATGTTGCGTTATGTTGATGGATCTTTGTCAGTGTCAGACTTATTCCATCATGAATTCTCTTGTCACCTTGGTTAAGAAGAGTGTCATAAACAGAATGTGACAGGATTGTAATATTTGGAAGACTTAAATTAAGGTCTTCTGCGAAATAACGTAACAGTGTTTGATCAGGGGGCTTTTCCAGTACAAGTAGATTGTTGTCTCCTTTGAATAAGATATTGATAATCGGTATGAGCCTGCCACCATAAGTATCAACGCCTTTAATCTGGCGTTTAAGGCTGTTCAAACCATCTATATTATCATAAAAAATTGATTGTGTATTCGCGAAGAAAATAACATTTCTATCCCAAAATGCTGGCAATTGTCCCGGAATATTTTTAATCTCTACAGTCATGCTAATTTCAATTAAAACAATTATAGCTCGTTCAAAAAAAAGGATACATACTTACTGTATATCGATTTATAATTAGAAATCTTGTGTAAGACATGCTTTACTGAGTATTAAGACTATGCATAACCATTATAATTAAAACTACCAAGATGAATCAATGAGAAAGATGATATGCTATAGCAATACTAATAAATTTGATTCATTTAACGGAAGATAAGTATTACATTACGTTATATATGGATAATATCCTTCTTTCTACAGATCAAACATCTAAATGCTCAAATCGTAAGTACTTGTAGGTTCAACTATTACTTATTCGTATTAACCTTGCCATGACGTTGATTAAGCTGTAAAATCAAAAATTGCGTAAATGGGCATAAGAGTCTTTTCAGTGGGTTCCTGAGGCTGTTTTGGGATATTTTGGCAGCCTGCCTGGTTCTCTGTTGGCTAGTATATACATTGCTTATAAAGGGATTGACGAAGTGACAATACAATGGAAGAAAACAACGTGTTCTTATTGCGGTTTAGGCTGTGGTTTGATGGTGGGTCTAGATGGCGGTAAAGTTGTTGATATAAAAGGTATGAAGGGGCATCCTGTAAACGACGGAATGATTTGTACATTGCCTGCTAATTACGCACCTATATTTGAGGCAGATGATAGATTAAGTGATCCGATGATTCGGCGTGATGGTAAACTTGCACCGGTAAACTGGGACGAGGCGATCAATCATGTTGCTGTTGGGCTAAAAAACATCATTGATAAACACGGTCCGAACTCTATTGCACTCCACATGGGAGCAACTTGCCTTAACGAGGAATACTACATAGCTAACAAGTTTATGAAGGCGGCTATTGGTACTAATAACATTGAGTGTACTACGCGCCTTTGTATGTCAAGTTCGGCAATGGGTTTTATTTCGACAATTGGGGCTGACGCTCCACCTGCCTGTTATGATGACGTTGAGGATGCAGATCTTATATTTATTGCAGGTAATAATATGGCTGTTTCAGTCCCTGCCATTTTCAGTAGAGTTAGTGCTGCAAAGAAAGAAAATGGCACTAAGGTGATTGTCGTAGACCCCCGCAGGACTGAAACTGCTTCAATTGCTGACATTCATCTTCAAATACAACCCGGCACAGATGTCGCCTTGAACAATGCATTGGCTCATGTTCTGTTTGAAGAGGGCTATGTTGACGAGGACTCAGTTGGAGAATATGCCTCCGGCCTCAGTGATCTGAAAGAACTTGTAAAAGAGTATACACCATTACGCGCATTCCAAATTACCGGTTGTCCGGAAGATCAAATCAGAGAGGCTGCTCGTCTCATTGGAAGGTCTAAGGCAATGCTTGTGTTCTGGTTTCAGGGTTATAACCATTCTACGCAGGCGGTATTTAAAAATAATACTCTACATAATCTGTGGTTGTTGACAGATAATTTTTGTCGTCCTGGTGCTGGACCACTATCACTTACTGGTGAATCTAATGCACTTGGCAATAGATGGATTGGAGGGCTTTCACATTTACTTCCTGGAATGCGTATGGTAGTCAACCCGCAACACCGTCAAGAACTTGCTGACTTCTGGAAGATTCCGGTAGAGAAAATACAACCTACTCCAGGAAGGTCTATTATAGAAATGATAGAAGGTCTTCATTCCGGAGATATTCGTGCGTTGTGGATTATTTCAGCAAATCCCGCAGCGTCTTTGCCTAATACGAAATGGGTCAGGGAAGGTTTGTCAAAAGCTGAGCTGTTTGTTGTACAGGATATATTTCATCCAACAGAATCATCCATGTTGGCTGATGTTGTACTGCCAGGTGCACACTGGTTTGAAAAGACAGGAACTTTTATTTCTTCAGAACGTCGCATTGAACTGGTAGATAAAATAATCGAATCATATGGTAATGTAAAATCTGATAGTGATATTATTTGCAAGGTCGCACAAGCCATGGGCTTTGAAAAAGGTTTTCAATTTGATACGTCAGAAGAAGTGTTCGGTGAACTTAAGAAAATAACCAAAGGACGAATATGTGATATGAGTGGCGTGACATATGAGCGTTTACGCAATAAGGTTGGCCCTCAATTGCCATGCCCTGATGCAGAACACTCCGGAACAAAGCGTTTGTTTACAGACAGACAGTTTCCCCGGCCTGATGGACGTGCCGCTTTATTACCCCGAGATTACAATCCACCATCTGAAACACCCGATGAAGAATATCCTTATATCCTTATTACCGGAAAGTTACAATGGCATTTCAATACCAGAACTCGTACCGCCCGTGTGCCTGGCCTTGATTCTAAGGCACCGGACAATTTTGTTGAAATCAACCCTCTTACTGCTTCACAACTGGGTATTGTTGATGGTGAAGACGTTGAAGTGACTTCGCGTAGGGGGGCGGTGTGTGGCGCTGTTCGGCTTACCAACAGTGTGCTGCCAAATACCATATTTATGCCAATGCATTTTGGCAATGCATTGAAAGTTGGTGACGGCAGACTGGCAAACTTACTCACTAATCAAGTGTGTGATCTGCATTCTAAACAACCTGAATATAAATATAGTGTTGTAAAAATATCTAAAATAGATCAAATATAAAAATAGTTAGTATGGGAAATATACCGAATATAAGTGAATTAGAATCTACAAAAAAGACGGTTAAATTTTTTGAAGGATTATTACGCTCAACACCAAATGGTATTGTTGTTACAGATGCATCTCAGAATATTGTATTAGTTAATGGAAGGTTCAGCTCCATATTTCAACAACATTGGAGAGATGTTATTGAGACAAACCTGTTTGTCTGGCTTCAACAACTTGATAGTGGAGCCGTAGATTTGTGGACAGAATTGGTAGCAAGCGTTTATCGTGAGGGTCATTGTTATGATGCTAATTTCAAGTTGACATCAACTGAAGGAGTAACGCATTTAAGAGTTAATGCTTCACTTGTAGAACAGGAGTCTACAGAAGATCAGGGTATTATTATAAGTAATTGGCGTGACATCACTAAACAAATCCAGATGGAAGAGCAAGTTGCTATGTCAGAACGTCTTGCTGTTCTGGGTAAACTGTCAGGCAGCATTGCACACGAAATACGAAATCCACTTGCCACGATAGATATTTCTGCATTAAACCTTAAAAGAAAGCTTAAAGACGCGGATGAAAAGACTAAGTCTCAAATTGATAGAATAATCAAGCAAGTTAAGGAAACAGTTGATACTATCCAGAGTCTACAAGACCTGTCAAAACTGGAAACGCCTAACAAAAGAAGATGGGATATCAGTGATATTATTACTAATGGAGAAGCTATATCAGCGTTGCCACAAAATGTTCATCTTATTAATGCAATGACGAGAGACAAGTTATTCGTGGATGTAGATGAGAAACAAATCTCCATAGTATTAAGAAATCTTTTGTCTAATGCTGCACATGCAATGGATAATCAAGGAACAGTCTGGATAACTGCTTATAGCGATGGTGATGGTTATGTTAATATTTCAATAAAGGACTCTGGGCCCGGCATTAAGCCTGAAAACATAAATAAAATCTTTCAGTCATTCTATGGAACTAATGTAAAAGGTTTTGGTTATGGACTTACGATATGCAGGATGATTATGGAAAAACATGGAGGTACAATAGATGCTACGTCAGAAAATAGTAAAGGTGCAACTTTCACGCTACGATTTCCACCTATTCATTCTGAAACCGTGTAGCATGATAAGTGTTATTTCTCAATGTCATAAAAAATGATAGTATGTATATTGATGTGTAATTTTATAAAGTTGTAGATAAAAGGAGTAAGTTGTGAAGACTAATAGACGGATTCTCGTTGTAGATGATAACATAGACTATTGTGAAGGTATAATTGACTTTTTAGAAATGGAAGGTTTTGATGCTATCGGTGTTCATGATGGTTTCAAGGCTCTTGAAGCCGTAAAGAAAGAAGAGATTGACATGGTGCTGATGGATGTCAGAATGCCTGGAATGGACGGGGTTGAGACGTTTCTAAAAATCAAAGAAGTTTCTCCTGACACTCCCACTATTCTGATGACGGCGTTTGCAGTTGAAAGTCGTATTAGAGAAGCATTGCGAGGAGGAGTATTTGGTGCTTTTCAGAAGCCTGTTGATAATGAAAGGCTTATTTGCAGTATAAAGAAATCATTTCCAGGTGGAGCAGTGGTTATGTTAGCAGATGATGACAAAGAACTCTGTTCGAACTTACTTGCTAAATTTACTGAAAAGGGATACCGAGGGGTAGTTGCTAGAAATCATGAAACAGCACTACTATGGGCAAGTGAAAAAAACTTTGATTTTATAATACTTGATGCAAATCATAAAGACATAAACAGCATTGAAACGTATCAGAAGATTCGTGATTTTCGGCCTGCTGTCGATGTTATTATAATCACAGATAACAAAAAGGAAACTGAAAACCTAATTGCTCAAGCTTCAGAAAAGGACGTTTGTGCAATTTTTGAAAAACCACTGGATATAGATACTCTTATTGTAACTGTACAGAAAACACTTGATAGTAGAAACTAGAGTGAGAGTTTTTCAATATGTAGATTATTACCGAATTATTATTTTGGGAAGTGTTTAACCTTTCCATTGTTAAGCTTATAGCTTATAGAATGATTCAAAGCAGTATTTAGAATTTCCTTTTTATATCTAATTTATGAGCACAAATGATGGAAACAAATGCCACTATATTGATTGTTGATGACAATAAAGGGCTCTGTGAAGGTGTTAAGGAGTTTCTTGAGCATGAAGCCTATGCTGTCGCCTGTGCTAACAGTGGTAAGGATGCAATTGATATGTTACCTGGCAATAGATATGACATCGCCCTTGTAGATATTAAGTTGCCAGATATGCAAGGAACAGATCTCGTAAAGAAATTAGCAGATATATCGCCTTCAACGGATTTTATCCACATAACGGCACATGCCACAGTAGATACTGCGATCGAAGCAGTGCGTCAAGAGCATGTCATATCTTATGAAACCAAGCCATTAGATATGGATCACATTCTTGCCATCCTCAGGCAGATTATGAAACGTAAGAAACTGGAAGTCGCACTCTTCCAGTCAGAAAAATTAAAGTCAATTGGGACAATAACTGCTGGAATTTCCCATGAGTATAATAATATTCTCGCCATCATATCTGGTAATGTACAGCTAATTCAGAATACCTATAATGATCATAAGGGACTGCTTGATTCACTTCATATTATTATGAAGGCGGTCAATGATGGGGCTGAAATATCTAATAAGATGCTTGAATTTGCTAAAACGAAAGTTGACACAACAGAATACGTAATTGATGATATCAGTGATTTAATTAAGCAGTCGATTGACTTCACAAAGCCCAGATGGAAAAATATGGCTCAAGCCAACGGTGTAAACTATCATATAGATATGGAAGGTGTCAGAGAAAAGTCTGAAGTGAGTTGTAATTCTATAGAAATAAGAGAAGTGTTTATTAACATAATACACAATGCCATGGAAGCAATGCCTGAAGGCGGTAGAATTTCTTTTAGTACGTGGAACAAAGATGATGTAGCGTTCGTCAGGGTCTCTGATACTGGCAAGGGCATGACAGAAGATGTGAGGAAGAAAATATTTGATCCTTTTTTTACCACACGAAGACCGCAAGGTACCGGATTGGGAATGAGTATAGTTTACAGTATTATGTCCAGGCATAATGGTAGCATAGAGGTTAATACCAAAATAGGAAGGGGCAGTACATTTACTCTTCAATTACCGGTAGTTACTAGAGTAGATATTATAAGAGAAATCTCTGAGACTGAACAAGTATCAAAAAGCAATGGTCTACATATACTGGTGGTTGATGATGATGAGCCAATATGCGATATTCTGGATAAATTCCTTTCAAGAGAAGGCCACATGGTCAGGACTGTAGATAATGGTGCAGAGGCTATAGTCTTGGCAAGGGTTAACAATTACGACCTTGTTCTTTGTGATATGGTTATGCCGGAAGTTTATGGATATGATGTAATAAAGGCCCTAAATGAGTTGGAAAGGATACCTAAAATTGGCGTAATTACAGGTTGGGGTGAGCAGATTAAACCTGTGGGAGATGAAACCTTTAAGGTAGATTTTGTACTTAAAAAGCCATTCGATTTTTCAGAGATGTCGATACTTATAAATAATGTATTTAATAGTAATTAGTTAAATCTATTTGATAAATAACCATATTATTCTAGGATGAACTTCTCAGAGTTGATAAACAAATATGCAGAAAATAATTGATATAAATATGTCTTATGAAAATCTACCATTAGTGAATCCAGATGCTCCAAAGGTAGAAAGCCGTAGAAGTAAAGCGAGTAAAACTCCATCAGTTGAGTCTGTAAAACAGGACCACGAAGATTCCGAAAAAATAATGATGCATATAGACATTGGAGAACCTCTTAAGTCTGAAGATAGGATTAATGCAAATGAAAAATATTTGATTGATACTATGCCCGGAAAAGCATCAAAGCCAGCGAGTATGGGATCAGGAGGTTTGAGGAAACCACATTATACACATCTTTATGCATTAGATAATAAGATGATTTTCCAGGCGGCATGTTGTATGCCTTTGAGAGTTATTGCCGCAAACCTGGATGGTGATACTATGTCGGGAAAAGTTTTATTTAGTACCCATTCAGATAATGAAGGCGGTAAATTAGTTTATGAATTCAAGGGAAAAGGTTCGGAATTGATAATAGATGTAAAACGTGGTGACAGTACTAGGGCGCAGCGTATTATATTTAAGGTATGAATAAGTCCTAATATTAAATTAACTCCTAACCTTTTCATCTCCACCCAGTTGGAGAGGTTCAGTATTTTCCTTTACAAAGCACAGGAGTATAATACCGATAATAAAGAAGCCGACAAGAGACAAGATGGCAAGGCGGGACGTCCCGGTTATCTGGCGAATAATACCGAATACAAACGGTCCGCAAATAGCCGAGAATTTTGCAAAAACAGAGTAAAATCCGAAAAACTCAGCAGATTCATCTACAGGAATCATTGCTCCATAAAAAGACCTGCTTATAGCTTGAGAGCCTCCAAGGACAAAACCTACCGCAATTCCTAGCATCCAGAAGTCAAGAGCGCTGGTTATAACATATGCATAACACAGGATTCCCAACCAGAGCATTAAAACGAAAATCAATATTCTCTTTGTACCAAAGGTTTTAGATATTTTGCTGAATAGCAGCGCTCCGCCTATTCCGATAAACTGTACTAGCAAAAGAGTACCCATAAGAGTTTCGTTCTTGAGCCCCAGTTCGTCCTTTCCGTAAATTGTAGCCATCCTGATAACCGTATGAATCCCGTCATTATAGAACATAAAGGCTATCAGAAAGATAACAAGATTGCGATGTACTTTGGCTTTCAAAATTGTGTGCCAGGTTCGCAATACTCCAACTCTTAGATATGTCCACGAACTATTATTATTTCGACTTTGTTGAAGTGATGCTTTGCTGTTTGCGGGTTCGTGTAGACAAACAAGAGTGATTAGTGAGAAACCAGCCCACCAGACCCCTGAGAACAACAAGCTTATTCTTACCGCCATTGTTTTTTCAATACCGATCTTTTTGTGAGCAAGGATCAAGATAATGCAGATTAAGAACTGCAAGCCTCCTCCTAAGTATCCATAGGCATAACCTCTACCCGAGACCTGATCAATTTCGTTTCTGGAGGCAATATGAGGGAGAAAAGCGTCATAGAAAATATTTGCACTGATAAAGCAGGTATTGGCAAGGAAGAAGAAGACAATTGTCATCCATACATCACCACTCTTACTGAAGAACAAAAGTGTAGTAAAAAGACTGCCGCCAAGACAGAAACTCATTAAAAATTTCTTTTTTGATTCTGATATATCAGCAATTGCACCTAGAATTGGAGCAGTTAGAAATACAAACAGGGCAGCAGTACCAGCAAGAAAAGCCCATAGCGTGGTTGCATTAGTGGGTATTTCTATGTTACATAACCTAAATTCCCATCCGTTAGGTGGTACTATAACTGTGGCAAAGTATATGGGTAGAAGAGCAGCAATAACAGTTGTGGCAAACGCAGAATTTGCCCAATCGTACATATACCATGCAAATAGATTTTTCTCTTTATCATTTTTCATAATAGCATTCTGTAACTAACTCGAACCAATAACCTAAAATTCTTGAGTAAAAGCAGGCTGGGTGATTCGTACGTCTAAGAAATTATTATTTCTTTACAACCCTGAGAGAAAATAGTAGATTTATCTTACTGTGTTATATTCGATGTAAAGTAAACACTTCGCTTTATTTGCTAGCATTATAGACTTTTCTACCAGCTTATCACCAGAAAAAGAGGTTACAGTATCAAGTAATATTATGAATAAGAAAAAGTATGAGAGCAAAAGTGTAGTTTCAAGTTATATCAATATGAGATTACAGAATCCTGAGATAATGATCATTGTGAAATACAGGGAAGTTATTTCCGGGAAACATGTACTCGATATTGGATGTGGCAGTGGCAGAACAACTGCAATTTTAAAGAATCTGAGTAGTGGGTACGTAGGTCTTGATTACTCATTAGAAATGATAGAGTCATGCAGAAAAAGATTTAAGGGAGTTCACTTTATACATGGTGACGTGAGAAGTATGAGTGAATTTAAAGACAAGGAATTTGATTGTGTAATGTTTTCGTTTAATGGTCTTGATTCAATTAGCCATAAGGACAGGATTAAAGGACTAAGGGAGATACGGCGGGTACTTAAGCAGGATGGACTTTTTGTTTTTTCTTCACATAATAGAAATCATCGCTATGCAATATCTTGTCCAAAAATGGAGTTTTCCAGAACTCCATGTAAGCTTGCTGAGAATTTTATAAAATTTCTTAAGTCTACGCGCAATCGCTTAAGGAATAAAAACCATCAGGTGTTTAATGAACAATATGCAATCATAAACGATATTGCACATAATTATGCTATGCTTACGTATTATATAAATAAAGCACATCAGGTGTCTCAACTCAAAGCTATGGGTTTTGAGACTATCGAAATGTATGATACTTTAGGAAATGTGCTGAATCTTGATAGTGATGATAAAGATAGTGCGTGGATTTATTACGTAGCGAAGAAATTCAAATAATAAATGCAGGAAACCTGTTACAAGACTAGAACTATACAATAATTTATTTTACTTTTCATTATTTTATCTTTGCAGAAATTATGCGTTCTTTCCCCTGCAGATCATTGATTATTTCTATTTCATCATAATGCAATTCGTTTTGCATAAGCTTTATAATAGAATTTGCCTGTGTCTCTCCTATTTCAATAATCAGATAACCGCCCGGCTTTATCCAGTCTGCAGCATCTTTGATTATTTGTTTGTAGAAGAATAATCCGTCTTCACCACCAATCAACGCTAAAAGTGGTTCGTGATCTATCAGTTCTGGTTCCAGGTTTTTAGATTCCGATTTGCTTACATAAGGAGGATTTGAAACAATAAAATCAACTTGTTCCTTCTTGACGTTGCTACTGAATGATTCGAAGACATTCCCGTGTAGCAGATGGATCTTGTCAGTAACATCATGCCTTATAACATTTTCATTTGCAATGCTGAGTGCTTCCCGTGAAATATCGCTTGCATATACCATAACATTACTTATGTTCTTGGCCAACGATACTGCGATATTGCCTGAGCCAGTTCCAATGTCTATAATAGTAATTTTTCTATCATGATACAGTTTATTATCTGTTTTCTTAATAACCGCTTCTACGAGTATTTCCGTTTCAGGTCTGGGAATTAATACACCTTCATCTACAACAAAATCGAGTGACATAAACTCTACCCGTTTCGTAATATATTGCAGAGGGACATGACTGGCTCTTTTATGTATTAATTCGTTATACTTACAGATGTCGGAATCATTGATAAGATCGTCCGGATTTGTATAGAGGTTGGTTCTATCGCACGATATGACATACGCCAAAAGTGTGTCAGCATTTATTTCAGGAAATTCAATTTCAGATTTCTTTAATTTCTCAATTGCCGATTTTAGGATATTGCGAATTGTATTTCTGTCCTGAGTATGCGCCATATCTGTGGATAATGAAGAGAAGGTGTTTAAGATTTAGTAACTGGCTTCTGGATTATGGTGTCAGTTGGAAATGCATTTAAAGCGTTTCGGCCAATTCCTTCATTTTTTCCTGTTTACCGTATTCTGTCATTGCCTCAATCAAATCATCTATTTCTCCAAGCATTATTTTTTCCAGATTATATAGATTGAGATTTATTCTGTGGTCGGTTACT
>ENA-OREN01003379-OREN01003379.1-marine-metagenome-genome-assembly--contig:-NODE-3379-length-14931-cov-3.429110_pt1 | contig 14931 bp, 16 predicted proteins | sample MGYA00248624_ERZ508555 | MGnify/ENA primary metagenome ERZ508555 (study PRJEB26222, sample SAMN06267773) | marine metagenome | isolation source: Saanich Inlet, British Columbia, Canada | place...
TTAAATTTAAATTGTTTGATGAATTATTATCACCAAAAAATTATGAGGGAATTGATAATGATATTTACAGTATTGGAAGAAGTTGGTATGATCATGATGCTTTAAAACAAATTTTTGATTATAAAGGATTGAATGTAGCACAAATGATAGAATCTGAATTGATCGTATCATTATTAAAATTTGGACATAGAATTTGTTTGGTTGAAAAAATAATATCCCACATTAAACCAGACATAGTTTATGTTTCAGAGTCTACAAAAAGTATTTCAAAAATTCCTAAATTATTTTGTAAAAATTATAAATTTAAAATTGAAAATATTACTTCTAAATCTGATGAAAAAAATTTTAGAAATGATGATTATACAATAGGTTTTGATTTTATAAGTAAAAATCTGAATGTAACTATTTCTAGAAAAAATTTTTTTAGAATAAAAAAATATTATGAAATATTTTGGAAAAATTTGTATAACCTATCATCAAAACAAAAAAAACAAAAAAATGGAGAAAAAATTTTACTTTTAGATTTTAATTTAGTAACTAACAAATCTACATTAAAGAATCTATCAAATTCTGAATTTGATTTGTTGCTAATAAATACTAGAAGACCAGTAATATGGAATAAAGAGTCATTGAAAATTGCTAAAAAATTAAATTTCAAAAATATTAAACTTGATTACAACACAAGTGATATTCATCCAAAACTAAATCAAATGATTAAAGATTTTGAAAGATTCATCAAAACAAGTGAATTTCTTTCAAAAAAATTCACGGTTAATAATATTTCATTTTGGGAAATTTTTGAAGATGATTTTATATTATTCTGTAAAAAACGATTTTCAGAGATTCTTTTTTTCATTGATTCATTAAATTATCTATTAGATAATGAAGATATAAAATTATTAGTTACACTTGATGATTCTCAACAAATAGGAAGAACTGCAACAGTTCTTTGTAATAACCGAAAAATACCGACGATTTTATCATTAAATACAGATATCAATATTTTTTATGATGAAAAACGAAATTGGGAAGTGTTTACACTAGATAAAATTTATGCAGATAAATTTGCAATTTATGGGAATCTTACTAAACAATTATGTTTGAATCATAATATTGATCCTAATAAATTAATAATTACAGGAAACCCTAGATATGATGAACTTTTTAAAAGAAAAACAATTTCAAATGAAAAAAATATTCTAATAACATTAAGTGGGATAGCTAGCACTGCATGGTCTACATTTTTTTCTATATCATTAATTTTAAAATATGAAAAAATGTTTAGGCAAGTTTTAAAATCTCTTGCAAAATATGAAAAAAATATTACAATAAAACTTCATCCTACTCAGGATTCAATAATTGATGTTCAAGGAATAGTGGATGAACTTTTGCCTCATGCCCAAATTTTCAAAAATTCCAATACTTATGATCTAATTGCACAATCAGACATAGTAATTAGTCCATCATCATCTGTGATAACTGAAGCACTAATTTTAGATAAACCAGTTTTCTTGTTTAAATTCCTAGAAAATGATTCTGGAATACCATATGAAAAATATAATGCAGTAGTAGCAACAGAAGATGAAAATAAAATTGATGACAAAATTAAAAAAATATTATTTGATAAAAAAATTAGAGATAATTTAAAAATTGGTAGAAAGAATTTTTTAGAACATACATTAGAATATCAAGGAATCTCCTCACAAAAAATTATTCAATTAATTAAAAATATGATAAAAAAAGACTAATTTTAAATTTTTAAAATATTAGAAAAGCATATGACAATATAATTCTCATATAGGGTCAAAATATTAATAAATTTATGGGTATTAGTATATCTTATTACAAAATATTTTACATCACATTATGAGTTAGATCATATTATAAATGAAATAATAAAATTCAGGATAACTGAATGATCTCTATTATTATATACATTTGACTTCAATGAGTTTAAATCACTAGTTTAGAAATTAAATTTAAAATGGTTCAAATAAGCACCATAAAATATTTATTAAAATTTGGAGGTCCAAAAAAAATTTGTAAGGCAGCATTTTTTTATTTTAATGATTTAATCAAAAAAAGAAACTTAGATCTAAGTGAAAGTAAAGAAATTAAAATAAATAATTACAAAATGAAAACTATAGCCAATGATAAAGGAATTTCTTCAGAATTATTAATTTATGGAAATCACGAACCCCTTACTACTAAAATTATTTTAGAAGAACTATCAGAAAATATGAATTGTGTAGATATTGGAAGTAATATTGGATATTATGTTTTATTAGAAAATATGAAAATAGGGAAAAATGGTAAAATTTGGGCAATTGAACCATCACCAGAAAATTTTTCAACATTAAAAGAAAATATAGAATTACAAAATGGAGAAAATATCAAAGCATTTAATTTTGCGATTGGAGATAAAAATGGAGAAATTGAATTCGTCATTAGTAAAAAATCTAATTGGAGTAAGGTAAAAAGTGAAAATGAATCTGTAGACTCAGAAAATAAAGTGATCAACGTACCACTTAAGACATTGGATTCATTTGCAAAAGAGAATAATTTGGAAAGAGTTAATCTATTAAGAATGGATGTAGAAGGGTATGAAAATAAAATTATTTTAGGTGCAACACAATTTTTAAATCAATTTAAACCTACAATAATGCTTGAAATTCATAAAATGATAATGGGGGAAAAAGAGACAAGAAAAATTCTAGAAAAGTTTAAAGAAACTAATTATGAAAATCAATATTTTGTTCCTCGAATTTATGATTCTCAAATAATTGGAAATGAAAATGACATAAAACAAGTTTCTATTGATGATTTATTAGAAAAATTAGAAAACAATGTGTTACCAGATACTTTTCAAATGACATTAAAACCAATTAAAAAATAATTTTTCAATAAGGGTAAGTTGAATATGATTTGTTAGATATTTTAATTAATTATGATACAAATATAGAAATGGATGAAAAAATTCAATGAGTCCATTTGATAATTTAAAAGAATATTTTTTACATGCAAAAAACCTAACTGCAGTAGGAATATCAAATGTAATAGCCAACGGTATTTCAGGCATTTTTTGGATATATTTAGCGTCATTATTAGGAGTGGAGGGTTATGGAGAATTAGGATATCTTCTTGCAATTATGGGTACTATTGGAAGTTTAGCATCTTTTGGAACCATTAACACTTTGATAGTTTATGTTTCTAAAGGGGAGAAAATTCAAGCAACAATATTTTGTATTGTTTTAATATCGGCCACAATTATTGGAATAATTTCTTATTTTGTTTTTCAAAATGAGGCAATTGCTATTTATCCATTAGGCTATGTAATTTTTTCATCAGTACTTTTTGATTTGTTAGGAAGAAAAAGTTTCGTGAATTATGGAAAATACATGATTATTCAAAGAGTCATCATGGTATCTCTAGCGCTATTACTCTATCAACAATATGGAATAAATGGAATTGTTTTAGGATACTCGTTATCATTTTTCCCATTTATTTTTTTGATGTATAGAGGTTTTAAAGAATCAAGAATAGACTTTTCAATACTAAGAGGAAAAACAGTATTTATTACAAATAATTATGTCACACATGTTTTAAAAATAATTTATCTCAATATTGATAAATTAATGATATTTCCTCTTTTTGGCACTATGGTGTTAGGACCATATCAATTAGGATTTCAAATTTTTTCGATAGCTATGTTGTTACCCAATATTGTTATTCAATATACACTTCCTCATGATGCCATAGGTGCAAAAAACATTAAATTGAAAAAAATTGCAATAATAGTTTGCATCATAATTACAGTTTTTGCAATATTAGGTGCACCGATAATCATTCCAGAGATATTTCCAGAATTTAAAGAATCAGTTAAAGTTGTTCAAATAATGAGTTTAGCACTTATTCCATCGTCATTATCCGTATTGTATAGTTCTGAATTATTAGGATCTGAACGTAGTAAAATTGTTTTATTTGGTGCAATCATAGGGATTTCTGTAATAGTGATAGGAATTTTTACATTAGGTAAACATTATGGACTTGTAGGACTTACAGCATCTTTTGTTATTGCCAAAATAGCAGAATTTCTATTTCTTCATATTAAGAAATAACTCTAAAGAATAATGTTAGAACGTTCACCTAAAAGATAAACTGATTCTTCAGATTCATTCTTTTTTATCTCAGTTCCATCAGCTATTATACTATCAACAATTTTGATTGAGGCATTAACAATACAATCATCCATTACAATAGAATTTTTAATTGTGCAATTTTCCAAATGAGCGTTTTTTCCAATACTCACATTAGGTCCAATTATTGAAGAAGAACCTATTACACAATTTTCATCAATTATTACTGGACCATTTATTTTAGAATTTGAATCAATTGTGCAATTTTTTCCAATTAAAATCCCATCGTTGTTATTTTTTTGGATCATACTTTCAAGAATCAATTTATTAGCATGAAGAATATCTTTAGGAGTTCCTGTATCTTTCCACCAACCTGTAACATAATCATGATCAATTTGTAAATCATTATCCATTAGTAATTGTAAAGCTTCAGTTATCTCTAATTCTCCTCGCCAGGATGGTTTAAGTTGTTTTATAATTTCAAAGATTTTTGGCGTTAGAAAATAAACTCCAATAACAGCAAGATTACTTGGGGGATTTTTAGGTTTTTCAATTATTTTCAAAATTTTATTTTTTTGAATTTTTGCAACTCCAAACTGAGAAGGGTTTTCAACTTCAGCTAACAGTATTTGTGCATCATTTGATGATGATTCAAATTTTTGTACATATGATGACAAACCAGTTCGTAAAATATTGTCACCAAGATAAACTACAAACTTGTCATTTCCAATAAAATCACTGCATAAACTAATTGCGTGAGCAATTCCTTTTGGATTATCTTGATAGACATAAGTTAAATTTACACCAAATTTTTCTCCATTTCCATAAAATTCTTTGACTTTTTATGGATATACATCACCAATTATAATTGCTATTTGTTTTATTCCTGCGTCACGAAGATCTTCTAGAACATATTGAGACATGGGTTTATTTGCAATTTTAAGAAGTTGTTTTGGACCAGTATGTGTAAGTGGTCTTAATCTAGTTCCATGTCCACCATGTAAAATAATTCCTTTCATTCTTGTAACAAAAATTGATAAAATTTCTCAGTTATAAAGAAAAAGAATCTATCAATTGTGGAGCATAATCATCTAAACTTTTTTCTATTGAGAATGGTTTAGTATTTAAAATTGAGTTAATTTTTGATATATCTAAAGAAGAATCAACAGGTCTTTTAGCTTTCCATGGCATAACATCAATTTTTACAGGATTAAGTAAAGATAAATCTAAATTTAATTTCTCCACAATGATTTTAGCAAATTCAAATCTAGAAATTCTGGTTGAGCCAGATACATGAAATAATCCTTCTAATTTACGTGTAATTATTTCAAGAATTATTTGGCTTAGATTAGGTACGTATGTAGGAGAAGTGAATTGATCTTCAAGGATGTTTACTTTTTTATTTTTTTGAAGATTTTCAATAAGCCAAACAGGAAATGTTTTCTTGGTAGAATTTGTACCAAATGGGGTACTTGTTCTTATTATAGACCACTTTGAAGTATTAGTTTCTACAGTTTTTTCTCCAGTTAACTTGGTTTTTCCATAATGATTTAAGGGGTTTGGAAAATCAATTTCGTTATACAATCCTTTTTTTCCATCAAAAACATAATCAGTTGAAAGATAAATTAGATAACTGTCAAGATGCTCGGTCTCTTTAGCAATTATCTCAGTAGCTTTAGTATTAATCGAATTTGCTAATTTGGGCTCCATCTCACATTTTTCAACATCGGTAAGTGCAGCTGAATGAATTATTACATCAGGTTGAATTGTTTTAAAAGTTGTAGAAATATTTTCTAAATTTAATAAATTAAGTTTAGTTGGAATCCCACATAGTGGTTTTATATTATTATAACAAGAATAAACTGTTTGTCCAGATTGCTCAAGATCAAGAACTATTTGATTTCCTATCAAACCAGATGAACCAGTCACAAGATACTTCATTTTGACCAATTAAGTGTCCAAGGTTGTGGATGAAGAACATTATCATCTATTAGTGGCATCCACCATTGTTTATTTTCTAGATACCAAGTTACAGTTTCCTGTAAAGCATTATCAAAAGCATATTTGGGTTTCCAACCAATTTCTTTTTCAATTTTAGATGAATCTATTGAATATCGTTTATCATGTCCAGGTCTATCAGGAACAAATTCAATCATTTCATGCGAAACATCCATGATATCTAAAATTTTTTCAACAATCATTTTATTTGAAATTTCTTCATATGCTGTAATATTATAAACATCTCCAGATTTACCTTTTAGAATTAAAGATTGAATTGCATCTACATGATCATTAACATAAATCCAACTCCTTATTTGTTGACCATCACCATAAATTGGAACTTTAAGATTTTTAATTGTTCGAATAATTGTTTTAGGTATTAATTTTTCAGGAAATTGCATCGGGCCAAAATTATTAGAGCATCTAGTAGTAATGCATTTAATTCCATATGTTCGATAATATGATGCTACTAAATGATCAGCAGCAGCTTTTGTGGCAGAGTATGGATTACTTGGATTAACTTGAGACATCTCATTAAAAGATTCTTGATCATCTGCATCACCATATACTTCATCAGTTGAAACATGAATGAATAATTTATCATGTTTTCTTATTGCTTCTAATAATGAATAAGTTCCAAAAACATTAGTTTCAACAAAAGGTTTTGGATTAGATATACTTCGATCAACATGTGATTCAGCAGCAAAATTAACAACAATATCAAAATCTTTAACAAGATTTGAGATTACAGATTCATTTTGAATATTATCTTGAATGAAATTATATTGATTATTACTTTGTATATCTTTCAAATTTTCTTGATTTGAACCAATGGTAAGATTATCAATATTTGTAATAGATAATTCAGAATTTGATTTTAGATAATTGTGAATAAATGTACTACCAATAAAACCAGAACCGCCGCAAACTAGAATTTTCATGTTAACAAATTTAGAGTTTATTATTTAACTTTAATTAATAAAAAATACTACAAAACAAAATCATAGGTTTGATTTGTAAATAAAGGGAGATTTTGGTCTTTTTCAGAAACAATTGATTCTGAAATTGGCCAAGAAATATCAATGTCAGGATCATTCCAAATAATGCCTTGTTCATGAACAGGGGAGTATTCTTGATTAATTTTATACATTACAGTGGCACTCTCACTTAAAACACAAAAACCATGTGCAAATCCTTTTGGAATATAGAGTGATTTATGATTAATTTCAGAAAGAATTTCACTGACCCATTTACCAAAAGTTGGTGAATTTTTTCGTAAATCTACCGCTACATCAAATATTTCTCCCGAAACAGCAGTAACCAATTTTGCTTGAGCTTTTGGATTTTTTTGAAAATGTAATCCTCTAATAACATTTTTTTTTGATTTAGAAAAATTTTCTTGAATGAAGTTTAGATCAATATTATCTTGTTTAAATGCAAAATGATTAAAATTTTCAAAAAAATACCCTCTCTCATCATTAAAAAGATGAGGCATTATTGAGATCACGTCAGGTATTTTCAATTGTTTAAAAATGAAAGACATCAATAATTCTAAATTAAATTAAGTTAAATAAGTTTAAGAAATAAAATAAAATCACATAATTTTGATTCATTTTTATTTAATAGTTTAAACAATCAAGGATAATTGGATAAAACACCATTAGTTAGCATTATAATTCTAAATTTTAATGCGGGAAAATTACTTCTAAACTGTATAGAATCACTAACAAAATTAGCATATCAAAATATTGAATTGATAATAGTGGATAATGTATCAACGGATAATAGTCAAAATCAATGTAAAGAAAAATTTCCTCAAGTAAAATTAATTCAAAATGAAAAAAATTCAGGATATTGTGGAGGTAATAATGTTGGAATTAAAAATGCAAATGGGGAATTTATAATAATATTAAATCCAGATACAATAGTAGAATCTAATTTAATAGATGAGTTACTTGATGCTTACAATATTCATGGAGAAGGTCTGTATCAGCCAAAAATTTTATCCTTAGAGAATAAATCAATTCTACAAAGTACAGGTAATATGATTCATGTTTTTGGATTTGGATTTGCTAGAGATAAAGGAAATCAAGAAAATAATGAAATTAAAGAAACTACAAAAATTGGTTACGCAGCAGGTACCTGTTTATTTGCATTAAAAGAAACATTTCTAAAATTAAAATTATTTGATGAATTTTTATTTTTGTATCACGATGATTTAGATATTGGATGGAGGGCATCACAAAAAGAAATTAATTCATATATTGTACCTCAAACTACGATTTATCACGCAGAAAGTTATTCATTAAAATGGAGTAAAAAAAAATTTTTCTGGCTAGAGAGAAATAGAAGATATTGTTTAATGACTCATTATTCACCGGACACATTAAAAATTATTAGAAAGGAGTTGTGGATAACTGAATTATTAATTTGGGCAGTATATTTTTCAAAAGGATATCTAACTGCAAAGATTAAAGCAGAATTAGAATTAAGAAAAAATAAAAAATTTATAATTAAAAAACAAATTGAAATTGAAAATGAAAAAAGAATAAGTGATGTAGAATTAATTAAAACATTTCCAGACAGAATAGAAATTCCTAAATTTGTTTCAAATAATTTTCAAAGTCAGTGGTTTCTAAATATAATTGAAAATCTTAGTAAAAAAGCTAAAGAAAAATTATTAGAGAAATAGTAAATCATAGCAAGTGTTATAATATATCATATATGATTAACAGAATTAGATGAAACATAATGAAGTAAAAAACTACTTTGAAGATATTGCTCAAGAATTTGACAACATATATGATAACGAAGGAACTGCAATAACAAAAATTACAAATAAACTTTTCAGAAAAAGTCTATATGAAAGAATGCCAATCTCGCTTAAAGAATGTGGAAATATTAAAGAAAAATCAATTATAGACATAGGATGTGGTTCGGGTAGACTATGTTATATTCTAGCTAAGGAAAATGCAAGTAAAGTTGTCGGTGTAGATTATTCACAACAAATGATCGATATTGCCGAGAAATTTGTTAAGAACAAAGGTCATGGAGAAAAAATTCAATTTCAATGTATTGACTTTTTTACAAAATATGAAACAAAAGAAAAATTTGATATATCCATAGCATTAGGAGTTTTTGATTATCTACAATATCCTGAAAAATTTCTAGAAAAAATGAAATTAGTTACTAAAGATAAAATAATTGCATCCTTTCCAGCAAGATATGCATTTCAAGCACCGATCAGAAGAGTATGGCTCTATACAAGAAAATGTCCAGTGTATTTCTATACAGAATCACAATTACAGAAAATTTATGAAAATGTAGGATTGAAAGAAATAAAGATCATAAAAACTCCTTTAAATTCCCTAATTCCAACAGGTTATGTTGTTACAGCCAGAGTATAATGGGAAAAATTTACTAGGAATAGATTTTGAAGAGTGGTTTCATCCACAATTAGTTCAAAAATATATTCCAAAAAAAAAGCATGAGTTAAAAATTTCTCAAGGTATAGACAAAATACTTGATTGGTTAAGAGAGAAAGAAACATTTGCAACTTTTTTTATGGTAGGTGAATTATTAGAAGAAAAACCGGAATTACTGGATAAAATTATTGAAAATGGACATGAGATTGCATTCCATACAATGAATCACAATAGATTAGATGATGAAAATTTTAAGGAGAAATTTAAAAATGAATTAGATAAATTTAATGAATTAACTTCAGGTAGATCCAAGGGATTTCGTGCACCGACATTTTCACTGAATGAAAATTCATCGTGGGCAATAGATTATCTTATTGAAAAAAATTATTTGTATGACAGCAGTATTGTTCCGGCTCAAACAAAGTTATATGGATTCTCTAATGCAGAAATTTCCCCATATAGAATTTCTAGTGAGAATTTACTAAATGATAATGATAAGGATAATTCATTAATAGAATTCCCATTATTGATATCAAAAATCCTTGGTAAAAAAATTCCTTCAGGTGGAGGATTCTTTCTTAGATTTTTACCACTTAAAATTATAGAAAAAGGTATTAAAACGTATGAAAAACTTCAGATTCCAGCAACATTCTATATTCATTCATGGGAATTAACTCCAGAATTTATGCCATCATTACCATTACCATTAATGGATAAATTTGTAACATATCATAATCTAGCAAATGCATTACCAAAAATGGGTAAATTATTAGAAAAATTTGAATTTACTTCATTTGAAAGATACATAAAATCAGGCTGAATATAATGAAAATTTGAGTAGCATTACTCATAATTTTCTAGTAAACTATTTTTAAACACCCAATATTCTAAGCAAATAGTATTATGTCTAAAATTGCTATAGGATTACCAGCATTCAATGAGGAAAAAAATATTGCAAGTATTATTTTACAATTAAAAAAGAAATATGAATTAATTATTGTGTGTGATGATGGTTCAAACGATTTAACTGCATCAATTTCTGAAGAAATGGGTGCAATAGTAGTTAAACATAAAAAAAATCTAGGATATGGTGCTGCAATTAGAAGTTTATTTTTAAAAGCACATGAATTAGAATGCCATATACTAGTAACTTTTGACTCAGATGGACAACATTTGGTATCAGAGATAGAAAAAGTAATTGAACCAATCCAAAAAAATCAGGCAGATATTGTAATTGGTTCAAGGTTTCTTGGGAGTATAAAAGGCAATATTCCATCATATAGAAAATTGGGGATCAAGGTTATCACAAATCTTGTAAATTCTCAAACAGGTAAAAAAATAACAGATTCACAAAGTGGATTTAGAGCATATAATACTAAAGTGCTAACTCAAATTAATCCATCAGAAAGTGGAATGGGGGTTTCAACTGAAATTTTAATAAAAGCAAATAAACAAAAATTAAAGATAACAGAAATTCCTATTACAATTTTATATGAAGGAAAAACTTCAACTCATAATTCAGTTTCTCATGGTACATCAGTAATTCTAAGTACAATGAAATTTATTTCAATAGAGCATCCATTGAAATTTTATGGAATTCCAGGAATAGGATTTTTATTAATTGGATTATTTTTTGCAGTTTGGACAATTCAAGAATTTACAGGTTCAGGAAGAATAATAACAAATATTTCATTAATTGGTGTAGGCTCAATAATTTTTGGAATAATATTAACAATGACGTCTATTATGTTATTTTCATTAGTTAGTGTTGTTAGAGAACGTAAATAGATGAATTTATTTATTTTTTCTAGAATTGAAACTTGTAAAAAATATAAGGATATTTTTTTTCTTGTATCCCTTATTAGTATTGGATTAGTTTTAAGATTTGTATATTTTCCTTATGATTTACCAGTAATTGTAGATGCTAGAAAATATTTTCTTTATGCATCAGATATAATTGCGCTAGGTCAATTACCTACTTCTTGGATGCCAGCTAATAATGGTTGGTCAATATTTCTTTCTTTTTGGTTTTCAATAATAAAATTAGAGGAATCATTAGGATATATGCAAATACAAAAAGTATTATCAGTTGTGATTTCAACAATAACAGTAATTCCAATTTATTATATTTGTACTAAATTTATTAAACAAAAATATGCTTTTATTGCATCAGCTCTATTTGTTTTAGATCCTCGAATACTTTTAAATTCATTATTAGGTGCAACAGATCCATTATACATTTTACTAGGAGCAACATCATTATTATTTTTATTAAAAAATGATAAGAAATTTGTTTTGATTTCATTTGTATTAGCAGCATTTTGTACAATTGTTCGAGGCGAAGGTATTTTTTTCTTTTTTGCAATAATAGTTATTTATTTAATTCGAAACAAAATATCAAAAGAATCTATTTTCACCATTATTCCATCTATAACATTATTTTTTATAATTTTATTGCCAATGATAATTTTTCGAATTGATGCAACAGGAACTGATGGAATTTTTGTTCGAACTGCAACATCCTTAGTTGCAACATCACCAATTGGAAATGAACAGAATTATTTGAAAATTTTTCAAAGTTTTGAAATATTTTTTAAATATTTAGGCTGGATAATGATTCCAAATTTCATATTTTTTGTTCCTTTGGGAATAGTACAATATTTTAAAAATCGTAAAAAAGAAAATAATTTTGTTATAATATTTTCAATAATAATGGTATTACCAATGTTATATGCTTATAGTGTACCTGCACTAGATACAAGATATCTTTATTTTCTTTTTCCAATTTTATGTCTATTATCTGGTTTAGCAATTCAACATTATTTCTCAAAAATTAAAGCTCAAAACTATATTTTAGTTGTAATCTTTATAGTAATTTTATTCAGTTCTGTTTTATTTTATGAATATAAAAAAGATGATTGGAGAATGGATAAAAATAATGAAGATGAATATTTAAAAATTAGTCAAAAAATACTGAAATTTTCTGAAGGAATTAACTATCATCCTACAATTGGAAGATATCTGAGCGTGGAACAACTTCCAAATCAATGGCCAATTTCATATAAGGACATATCATTAAAAACTGAATTAATATCACCCCAACAAAATTCTTTAAATGAATTTATTCAACAAAACAGAGAATCATTAACTCACATTGTAGTTGACAACAAAAGTGATTTACCTAAATTTTTAATTGAAGTTTATGAAAAAGAATTTGAAATTTTAGATTTAGTTTATGAATATGAAATTAAAAATAAAGGAGAAAAATTTAAAGTTTTTAAAATTAATTATAATCAATTTAACATAATGTATGATCAAGAAATGAGGTCAAAAGAAAATTGATTGGAGCAATAATTCAAGCACGAATGGGTTCTACGAGATTACCAGGAAAGATAATGTTACCTGTTTTAGATAAACCAATTTTAGAACATTTGATTAATAGAGTTAAAAAATCATCAAATATAGATGAAATAATTGTTGCGACATCAATCAACAAAAATGATGATGTAATAGAAAAATTTTGTAAATCTCATCAAATAAAATGTTTTAGAGGATCTGAAAAAGATGTTTTATTAAGATACTTTGAAGCTGCAAAGAAATTCTCCATAGACATTATTGTACGATTAACATCAGATACCCCATTATTAGATCCTAAAATAATTGATAAAGTTATTGTAAAATATAATGAAAGCAAATATGATTATGTTAGTAATTTTTTTCCATTACCAAGAACATATCCAGATGGATATAATGTAGAAATATTTTCTATTGAACTTCTAGAACAAACTAACATTGAAGCAAAAAAACCATCAGATAGGGAGCACGTTACAACATTCATTACAATGCAACCAAAGAAATTCAAAAAATACAGAGTTGATTCAGAAAAAGATCTTTCAAAATATCGATTAAACTTAGATTATAAAGAAGATTTTGAATTAATTAAAGTAGTTTTAGAAAAATTAAATAAAAAAACAGATTTAAAAGATATAATTAATTTGTTAGATGAGCATCCAGAAATTTTAAAATTAAATTCACATATTAAACCATATGAAAATCTGTTGAAATCATTTGAACAAGATAAAAAATTGGGGTATGAACCATATGAAAAAAATTTCTACATAGAATCTACAAATGAGTAGTTATTTTTTATTGGTAAAGTATTCTTCAACAATTTCACAAATAATATGCAGAATGATTCTATGTGACTCTTGAATTCTTGGCGTACTATTAGATGGAATAATAATTGGAATATCAACAATTTGACTCAAATTTCCACCTCCTGAACCCAATAAGGCAATTGTAATTGCTCCTTGATTTTTAGCAGTTTCTATTCCATTAATTACATTAAGTGATTTTCCACTAGTAGAAATTCCAAAAACTATATCATTTTTTTCTACTAAAGATTCACATTGTCGAGAGAAAATATTATCAAAACTATAATCATTACCAAGTGATGTTAAGATGGAAGTATCAGTAGTTAGAGAAATAGCAGGTAAACTCTGGCGTTCAAGAAGAAATCTTCCTATAAATTCTGCAGCAAAATGTTGAGAATCTGCAGCACTTCCTCCATTACCAAAAATAATTATCTTTTTTTTATTTTTTAATGATTTTGTGATTAACAAAATAGAATCGGTAATTTGATTTTCAAGTTGTTTTGAATCAAGAATTATTTTTGCACTTTCATCAAATAATTTTTGGATTTTGGAATTTTTATTCATTATTAACACTGTTTAGATTTTCTTGAACTTAAAATTAAATCAGCTAATTCTCTAAATGCACCATGTCCACCAATATTTTTACATACATAATCAGAAATTTGTTTGGTTTCAGATATTCCATCATTCGGGGTTGCAGAAAAACCAACTTTTTTTAATAATTCAACATCATTAATATCATCACCAATAAATGCAATATTTTTTGGCTGGATTTTATATTTTTGAGTGATTTTTTTGAATAATGAAGATTTGTTCTGTATTCCATCATAAAGATGACTGATAGACATTTTTTTACTCCAAACTTTGACAATTTTTGTTTTTTCTTTTGTAATGATTATTGTAGAATTTTATGTTTTCTTAACAGTGTAACTCCCATTCCATCTCTAGCATGAAATTTTTTCATGATATCACCTTTATCGGTATAATACATTCCTCCATCAGTTAAAACGCCATCAACATCAGTAATAACCAATTTAATCAATGAACACTTTTTTTTAAGATCCAAAGATGATGATTTCATACATCAAGGATTATTTTCTAGTATATTTAATATTCTAAGGAAAGAAAAGTATGAATGAATTTATGCTTAAAATTTAAATTTATGAAGGCATGTAGAATATTATGAAAGGAAATTTTAAGATAAAAGAGGATGGG
>ENA-OREN01003380-OREN01003380.1-marine-metagenome-genome-assembly--contig:-NODE-3380-length-14929-cov-3.537975_pt1 | contig 14929 bp, 17 predicted proteins | sample MGYA00248624_ERZ508555 | MGnify/ENA primary metagenome ERZ508555 (study PRJEB26222, sample SAMN06267773) | marine metagenome | isolation source: Saanich Inlet, British Columbia, Canada | place...
AAACTAATAACAGAACATACTAATGAAGTAGAGTATATTGTTGAAGGTAAAAACAAACAACAATATATTAAAGGTATTTTTATGCAGTCTGATATTCAGAATCAGAATGGTAGAATTTATCCTTATTCTGTTCTTAAAAAACAAGTAAAAGAATTCAATGAGAAATTTGTAAAACAAGATAGAGCATTAGGTGAACTTGGACATCCTTCAGGCCCTACTGTTAATCTTGATAGAGTTTCCCATGTTATCACAGAATTGCACGAAGATGGAAAAAATTTCATCGGTAAAGCAAAAATTATTGATACACCAAATGGAAAGATTGTAAAAAATCTTCTTGAGTCTGGTGTTCGTTTGGGTGTTAGTTCAAGAGGACTTGGTTCAATAAAAACAAATAAGTCTGGTGTAAATGAAGTACAAGATGATTTTGTACTTTCTACAGTTGATATTGTTTCTGACCCATCTGCTCCTGACGCATTTGTTAATGGCATCATGGAAGGTAAAGAGTTTAGTTTGACAGGTGAAGTTGAGTATCACATTCGGAAGGAAATTAAGAATACCGTAAAGGCTAGATTAGAAGAAAAGAAGATTAAACTATTTCAAAATTTTATTAAAAACTTATAAGTAATTTAAAGGAGTATTAAGATGGCTAAAGAAAATGGACAAGTTGAAGAAGCAGATATGATGGAAGACAGTGAAATTGAGAAAGAAATCGAAGAGCAAGCAAAAGATTCTAATAAAGAACTAGGTCTTCCAGCACTAGATTCTGATGATGGTCGAGAAGAATCAGAGGAAGATGGAGAAGGTGGAACATCTAAAGCTGCTGATCCTAAAACAAAGAAGTCTAAAGCATCTGCAAAAGCAGAAGCTAAAGAAGTAGAAGAGGGTGAACTTCCCCCTGCCTTGAAAAAAGCTATCGACGCTAAAAAGGGTAAAGATGAAGACGAAGATGAAGACGAAGAGAAGAAAGAAGAAATCGAAGTTAATGTTGACGAAGACGTTGCTGCTCTAGTAGATGGCGAAGAACTTTCCGAAGAGTTCAAAACAAAAGCTTCTACAATTTTTGAAGCTGCAGTTAAGTCTAAGATTTCCAAGATTCGTAAACAGATTCGTGAAGAGTCTAAGAAAGAGCAAGACGAGCGTATTGAGTCCATGCAAGAAGAGATGACAGAGAACATGGATAAGTACCTCTCTTATGCTACAAAAGAATGGATGGAAGAAAATAAACTATCAGTAGAAACTGGTGTTCGTAACGAAGTTACAGAGAGTTTCATTACTGGTTTGAAGAAGTTGTTTGAAGAGCATTATATTGATGTTCCCGAAGAGAAGGAAGATGTTTTTGAAAGTCTAGTTGTTGAAGTTGCAGAACTTGAAGAAAAACTAGACGCACAAACCGAGAAGCACATGGATACCGTGAAAGAATTAAATACATATAAGGCTGCTTCTGTATTCAAGACCGTTTCAGAAGGAATGGTTGATACTGATGTTGAAAAATTTACTGAATTGACTGAAGACGTTGACTACGATACTGATGACCAGTATGCGGAAAAACTGAACACAATCAAGAACAGCTATTTCAAATCAGACACAAAAGATGTTGTAGATAATAAGAAAACTGCAGGCACCAATAATCCAGTTGTAGATGGAACAAGTGATAGTCGTATGGACGGTGTAATGAGTGCAATTTCTCACTTATCAAAAAAATAATGGACTGAGTGAAGTTAAACTTAAATTAATTAAATAAATTTTAAAGGAGTAAGAAAATGTATTTATCAGAAACAATTAAGGAAAAATGGGCTCCAGTAATGGAACACGCTGATCTTCCTGAAATTAAAGATTCATACCGCAGAGATGTTACATTGCGTTTGTTGGAAAACCAAGAGAAGTTTCTTCAAGAAGCTGCACCAACAAACTCTGGTGTTGCACCTGCTGGTTCTAACATTGATGGCTGGGATCCAATTTTAATTTCTTTGGTTCGCCGATCTATGCCTCAGATGATTGCCTATGATGTTTGTGGTGTTCAACCAATGACAGGCCCTACGGGTTTGATTTTCGCAATGAAATCACAATATGTCCGAAATGGTGTTCGTTCAGAAGCACTCTTTAATGAATCTGAAACTGATTTCTCTGGCAATGCTGGTGGTAATAGTAATGCTAATTCAACACAAACGGGTTTGACAGATACAGTTAATCCTTTTGGTGCTGAGGCTGGTATTACTAATCACGTTAGTGGTGAGGGTATGACAACAGCTAATGCTGAAGCTCTTGGTGATGTTGAAGCAAGTAATGCTTTTGCAGAGATGGCTTTCAGTATCGACAAAATTTCCGTAACTGCACGTTCTCGAGCTCTGAAAGCTGAATACTCTACGGAGTTGGCACAGGACTTGAAAGCAGTTCATGGTTTGGATGCTGAAACAGAATTGGCAAATATCCTCTCTACTGAAATCCTTCAGGAAATCAACCGAGAAGTTATTCGTACAATTTATTCAATTGCCCAATATGGTGCGCAGTCAGATACTACTAACGGTGGTATTTTTGATCTTGACACAGACTCTAACGGCCGATGGTCAGTAGAGAAGTTTAAAGGTTTGATGTTCCAAATCGAGCGTGACCGAAATGAAATCGGACATCAAACTCGACGCGGTAAAGGTAACTTTATGATCTGTTCCGCTGACGTTGCATCTGCAATGTCTATGGCAGGTATGTTGGAAACTGGTCATTCAGTTAATCCTGATGATACAATGTCTACAATCGCTGGTACAATGAACGGCATGAAAGTTTATGTTGATCCGTACTACACATTGGCAGCTGGTCAGTTCTATGTACTTGGTTATAAGGGTTCTTCACCTTATGATGCTGGTATGTTCTACTGTCCTTACGTTCCTCTACAGATGGTTCGTGCTATGGGCGAGAACACATTCCAACCAAAAATCGGTTTTAAGACCCGTTATGGTATGGTTGCTAATCCATTTGTAGGTGATGGTTCTGGAGCCTTAGCAAGTGGTACTAATCAGTACTACAGAAAAGTTCGCGTTGCAAACTTGATGTAATTTCTGTTTTTTGTTTAAATCAAGAGGGATGGGGATTTCCCTGTCCCTCTTTTTTTTTTGGAGTTTTTATATGCATGAATACAAAGCTAAAGTAACGAAGATTATTGATGGTGATACCATTCGTTGTGATATTGATTTAGGATTCGACATAGTAATGGCTAATCAGACTATAAGATTATTCGGCATAGATACACCAGAGTCCAGAACTAGGGATAAGGAAGAAAAGTTTTACGGAAACATATCTAAACAGTTTTTAAACGATTATTGTCCTAAAGGGTCGTATATAACCCTTAGAACCCATTTAGATAAAAAGGGCAAGTTTGGACGTATTCTAGGTGAACTTATAGTCAATAAAGTCAACCTAAATGAACAAATGATTGAAGAAAACCTTGCTGTTGCTTATCATGGCCAATCTAAGATGGACATTGAAAAAGAACACCTATATAATAGAACACAGCTATCTCATAGGGGATATAAATATTCTTAACTTCTTCCTTGTATTGCTGTTTCTAGTGTGTTATTATTGATATGTGGGTTGGTTCAGATAACTAATTGTTTATATATTTACTTCTTTTTAATAAGTATTATAAATAGCTATATAACTTATATTAATTCTTTAGAGTATTATTAAATGCCATTACAGCCGAATGAGATAAATCAATTAAATGTAGTTTCGTTTGAAACTAACTTTACCCGTTTGCCTAATGTTAATTTCTTTTGTCAGCGAATAAATATACCATCAATAGGTTTAGGATTAGCTAGTCAAGCTACTCCATTTTCAGATATACCAGTATTAGGCGATAAACTTCTTTTTGAGCAGCTAACTTTAAATTTTATAGTTAGTGAAGATTTGTCAAATTATTTAGAAATATATAATTGGCTTATTTCTATAGGTTTTCCAGAGAATGACACACAGTTTAACTTAAATAATAGTAATGTTGAACCAACTGAAAATCTAAGATCAGATATGAATATCATAATAAATACTAATAAATCCAACCCAAATTACAGCATTACATTTAGAGATGCTTTCCCAGTATCACTTGGAAGTATTGAATTAGATGCTGCAGCTACATCGCTAGAGCCCATTATATTGGATGTTTCCTTTGCTTACACAGGCTCATTTTCTATAGAAAAAATCACTTAAAGTTTTTCCTTGTATATTATATAATTTTTTGTTATAATTAGTGTATGAAAATTGAAGAGATAAATCAAATGATTGACAAGGACGCAGCCTTCTTGAAAGAGGAATGTAATATTGATATTGCATCTCTCCGAGTGCCAGAGTTGTGTGCAAAATACCATCAACTAATCTACCAAGAAAAACTTGCTTTAGAGTATTTTAGAGTCGAGTTTAAAGTTCTTAAAAAAGATAGATGGGTATATTACACAGGAAAAGCTGACCCCGAAGTATACGAAAAAGAACCATTTAATCTTAATATATTAAAAGCAGATATAGATAAATTCTTAGAGGCCGATGGTGCTTTAAATGTTTGTCATTTAAAAGTAAAGGCACAAGAAGAGAAACTGAATCTATTAACAGATCAAGTCAAGTCTATTATGAATTTGTCGTTTAATATTGGTAATGCTATAAAATGGAAAAAGTTCTTAAGCGGAGAGCTTGGATGATTGTTGTAGGTAAATTAAATGAATCATTCTTACAAGTTTCTTGTGAGAGACATATTGCGTATGAGCTGAATGAATTTTTTTCATTCAAAGTACCTAATGCACAGTTTCATCCTAAAGTTCGAGCAAAGATGTGGGATGGAAAAATCCGTTTGTTTAATATACAAACAGGACAGATGTATTTTGGACTATACCCATATTTAAAAGATTGGGCAGAGAAACATTCTTACAAATTACAATCTGACATCGTAGAGGCTCAGAAGTTAAAGGGCATGGGTGTTGCAGAAATAAAAGAGTTTTTCGATTCGTTAAAACTCCATTGTAAGAATGTTCCTATTGCCCCTAGAGATTATCAGATATCATCGTTTATACATTGTGCAAAACAGGAACGTGCGTTGTTGTTGTCACCTACATCATCAGGTAAGAGTCTAGTTATATATTCATTAATTAGATGGCATCAACAGTTTATAGAAAGGGATAAGATACTGATATTAGTTCCTACTACAAACCTTGTAACACAGATGTATAATGATTTTAAAGATTATTCAACAGCTCTACCTGATTGGAATGTAGAAGATCAATGTCACATGATATATTCTGGTAAAGAAAAAGAAACAGAGAAGCAGATATACATAAGTACATGGCAATCATTATTTCGTTTGGGGCCCCAATACTTCAAGAAATTTGGTATGGTTATTGGTGATGAAGCGCACCTATGTAATGCCCAAAGTCTTAAAGGTATCTTGGAGAAAATGACTACTTGTAGATATCGTTTTGGTACTACTGGTACTCTTACAGATTCCAAGACAAATAAGCTGGTATTAGAGGGTTTATTTGGTAAGACATACCAAGCAGTAACATCAAAAGAGTTAATGGATGATAAACATATATCCGACTTAAAGATTGAGTGTTTGATGTTAAAGTATGATGATGGTGAGAGAAAACAATTAAAGACTGCCACATATCAGGAAGAGATTGACTTTATAGTTTCCAGTAAAAAACGGAATGAGTTTATATGTGAGTTAGCATTAGCTAGGAAAGGTAATGTTCTAGTATTGTTTAATTATGTAGAGAAGCATGGTAAGGTTTTAGAGAGAATATTACGGTCTAAATTAAAGACAGATAGAAATATTTTCTTTATAGCTGGTGAGACATCAGTTGAAGATAGAGAGAAGATACGACAGGTAACTGAAATTGAAAACTCTATTATCGTAGCGTCATCGGGTGTTTTATCTACAGGTGTTAATATCAAAAATCTTCAAACCTTGATATTTTCACACCCCTACAAAGGAAAGATAAGAAATCTTCAATCCATTGGTAGGGTTTTGAGGTTGGATGATAAAGACAATAAGGCTATATTATTTGATATTGTCGATGATTTATCATGGAAAAAACATCAGAATTATGGTATTAAACATTGGAAGGAGCGAGTTAAAACATATACTGGTGAAAAGTTTGATTATAACATTAGAGAAATAACTTTATAAAGGAAATTGAGATGGGTAAGACATACAAGAAAACGGTGAAGAATAAATTTGAAAAAAAGAAACTTCATATTCTTAAACAGAAAAAACTTTTTATAGAGGACGATGAAAATGAAGAAGAGCTTGAAGCATTGTCACAAGTGCGAAAAGAAGACGGAGCAGGAAAAGACAAGTGAGGGTTTTGGTGGAACTGTATACTATAACGATTTTACTTGTAGTTGTGGTGCTGTAAATTGTTTCAAGAAAATTGGTTTACCAAAACATGAAACAATTTATTGTATTAATACTAACGGTTATTAATTATTAATCTTTGAGGATATTATGAAAGGGAATCAATTTACACTTGGTTTGAGAACGAATATGAATATTAAGATAGTGAATAAAAGTGAAAATCCATTACCACACTATGCAAGAGAAGGTGATGCTGGTATGGATATATGTGCAGCTGAAGATGTTAGATTAAAGGCATTTAATTGGGCAGTAATTCCTACTGGATTGTATTTAGAAATTCCAGAAGGTTATGAAGTACAAATAAGGTCTAGGTCTGGATTATCTGCTAAACATGGTATTTGTGTTTTGAATAGCCCAGGCACAATTGATTCTGGATATCGTGGTGAAATAAAAGTTATATTACATAACCATGACCATCATGCCTATGATGTTAAAAAAGGTGAACGTATTGCACAGATGGTTGTAGCTCCTATAACAACTGCAACCCTTACAGAAGTCGCAGAACTTTCTGATTCGGAACGTGGTGAAGGTGGATTAGGGAGTACAGGAAAATGACTGATAAAAGAAAACATTACGTTGATAATGAATTATTTTTTACTGAGATGAAAAAATGGAAGCAGAGAGTTTTAGATAATCGTGAAGTTGAAGAAAATGATCCCCCTACCACAGAATATATGGGTGAGTGTTTTTTGAAGATTTGCGAACATCTTGCTATGCGTCCTAATTTTATAAATTACACATTCCGCGATGATTTAATTTCTGATGGAATCGAGAATTGTTTGCTGTATGCTCACAATTTCAATCCAGATAAATCGAAGAATCCTTTTTCATATTTTACACAGATTATACATCATGCATATGTGAGAAGAATAGTTAAAGAACGAAAGCTGATGCACATTAAGTATCTGCTAGTTGAACGTGAAGGTATATTAAATGAAATTCATACAGCTGGTGAAGATAACAAAAAAATCACTAAGGATTGGGTAGATTATCTTAGAACCCATGAGAAATATGCAGTAAATCCTACTAAAAAGAAGAAAAAGAAGCCTAATTTGGAGTTTTATTTCGGGTAGTAAAGTTTTTCCTTGTATTTTAGTTTATAATTTAGTATACTACTAATGTTTCTTTAATGGGGAAGTAATGGATTATCACGTTATGTCTTTTGAAGAATGTTCCAGATGTAAACAGTTTGAGCCAGACCATAGTTTTAGAAATTGTGGTTTTTCTATATCTCATAATGAAAATGGTTCAACAGTACAATCTTTTCAATGTAGCAGGTGCAAGTTTAAATGGGAGAAACATTATGAAAATCGCTCTGATAACAGATCAACATTTCGGGGGGAAGCAGGACAGTCAAAACTTTTTGAATCACATAGAGACCTTTTACCGTGAACAATTTTTTCCATATTTGTCTGAAAATAATATTTGTACTGTTATTGATCTTGGCGATACTTTTGATCGCAGAAAATTTGTTAATTTTAATACACTTGATAAAGTCAGACAGTTCTATTTTGATATTTATTTAGAACGTGATATTAAATTACATTCTATTGTAGGCAATCATTCTACTTATTATAGAAATACAAATTCTGTTAATAGCTCTGAATTACTTTATGGACATTATGATAATGTTTCAGTATATCCAGAAGCCGAAACAATTCATGTGGGTGAAATTGATATTGATTTAATCCCTTGGATAAATTCAGAGAACTACGATAACACTGTAAAGTTTATTAAGAATTCTAAATCACAAATTGCATTAGGACATTTAGAGATTGTTGGGTTTGCAATGTACAAAGGATATAATTCTGAGGATGGTATCTCAAAAGATATCTTTAACAAATATGAAGTAGTATGTTCTGGCCATTATCATCATAAGTCAAGCAAAGAGAATATACATTATCTTGGAGCTCCTTATGAAATCACTTGGAACGACTATGATGACCCTAGAGGTTTTCATGTGTTTGATACTGAAACCAGAGAGCTAGAGTTTATCCGTAACAAGTTTAGGTTGTTTGAGAAAATCTATTATGATGATGAAAATACAGATTATTCAACAATAGATACAAAGTATTATAAGAATAAGATTGTAAAACTTATAGTAGAGAACAAAAACAAAGCAAGTGAATATGAATCATTTGTAGATAAACTCTATGTATCAGACTTAGCAGATTTAACTATACTTGAAGACTTATCGGAGTATAGTGCTAGGTATGCTGAAGGTGACGATGAAGATGTAGAGGTTGGCAATACATCAGATTTCTTAGATGAATATGTAGACGCCATGGACGATAGTAAAAAAGAAGAAAAGATTAAAGTAAAAAAGTTGTTAAAGAATATTTATGATGAAGCCCTTAACATGGATGAATAATAATGAATATTTTCGTACTGGATGAAGATGTTGAAAAGTGTGCTGAATACCATTGTGATAAACACGTTATTAAAATGATTTTAGAATCAGCACAAATGATGTCAGCTGTAGTAAGGTTAAACGGACATGATACAGGTTATAAACTAACACATAAGAATCACCCATGCACTATATGGGCTAGAAAGTCATTATCAAATTATCTATGGTTATCAAAGCTTGTTGAACGTCTAAATGCTGAGTATAGATATAGATATGACAAAGGTGTTAATCATAAATCTTATGATATGGTTAAAACATTACCAATACCAGATTTACCTGTTATTGGTTTGACTCCATTTGCACAGGCAATGCCAGATCAGTATAGAAACAAAAATGCAGTTAAAGCATATCGTGATTATTATATTAATGAAAAGTCCAGCTTCCTAACATGGACTAAACGTAAAACTCCAAAGTGGATAAATAATGATAAAGTTAAAGACTGTTAGGTGGAGAAACTTTTTATCAACTGGAAATCAATTTTTAGAAGTAAACTTAGATAAAGAACCAATGACATTGATCGTTGGAAAAAATGGTGCTGGTAAATCAACTTTGATTGATGCCATCACCTTTTCTTTATTTGGGAAACCTTTTAAGAAGATTAACAAGGGCCAGTTGATGAACACCGTTAATGAGAAAGACCTTGTTACAGAGATTGAATTTTCTATTGGTAATAATGAGTGGAAAATACGCAGAGGTATTAAACCAGCTCTATTTGAAATCTACAACAATGGAAAAATAATCAATCAAGACGCAAAGAGTACTGATTACCAGAAGTATCTTGAAGACAAAGTTCTAAAACTAAACTTCAAATCCTTTACACAGATTGTTGTATTAGGTTCGGCATCATTTGTACCTTTCATGCAGTTGTCAGCTAATGACCGTAGAGTTATCATTGAGGATATTCTGGACATTGGTATTTTCTCTGTTATGAAGAATTTACTCAAAGACCGTTCTGTAATGTTGAAAGAGGAATTGGGTGAAGTTGAATATGAGATTAAGTTGCTCCAAGAGAAAATTAAGTTACATGAAAAACACATTGAAGAATTGAAATCAAAATCAGATACAAAGAGAAAATCAGATTTAGATAAGATAGAAGAAACACAAAGAGAGATTACAAAGCTTAGTGAAGAGATAGAAGAACATCAAGACCTTGTAATGTCGCTGATAAAATCTATAACTGATGAAAAGGAATCACACAAAAAGAATTCTGCTTTAGATAAATACAAAGCACAGATAAATAAGAATCTAAAGAAACTCAATAAGGACAAAAGGTTTTTTGAGGAAAAAGAAAACTGTCCAACTTGTGAGCAGGATATTGATGAGACATTCAAGAAAAATAAACTCAATGATGTTTCAGATGATATTGAGGAAATGAATGATGGGCTTGGTAAACTTGAAACAGAAATTGAAAATGTTACTAATCGTCTAGGAGAAATCTTAGAGTGTAATAAAAAGATACAGGCTGAAGAAAACGAAATTCGTTCAAAGAATACTTATATCAAATCACATAATAGGTTTATTACACATTTGAATGAAGAGTTGAATAATAAGGTTGGTGATATTGATGAAGGGAAAATAAGTATATTAAATAATGAGTTGGATTCTAGTAAGGAGTCCAGAGCTCAATATGCTGAACAAAAACGGTATTATGATATATTAGGTACTATTCTGAATGATAAAGGTATCAAAACACGCATTATACGCAAGTATCTACCTGTTATCAATAACCATGTGAATATGTACCTAAAGGATATGGATTTCTTTGTGAACTTCCAGCTGGATGAGAATTTCCAAGAAACCATTAAGAGTAGGCATAGAGATGATTTCTCTTACTACTCATTTTCAGAGGGAGAGAAAAAGAGGATTGATATTGCATTGTTGTTGACATGGAGATACATTGCAGCGATGAGAAATTCTGTAAATGTCAATCTGTTAATACTTGATGAAGTTTTTGATGCAAGCTTGGATCAAGCTGGTGTGGATGATTTGATGAAACTGTTTCACTTGTTAGACAAAACAAACTTGTTTATCATTTCACATAAGCTAGATGTATTGGATGATAAGTTTCCTGCTAAGATTACAGTAGAGAAACATAAAAACTTTTCGACTATGGAGTACCGATAATGCCATTGTATAGTTATCATTGTATTAAGTGCAATGAAGTTTATGAAAACATAAGAAGTATTTCACAGAGGGATGTTAAGTTACAATGTCCTGCTTGTAATGAGTTATGTGAAAGGATACTTGACTTATCATCTTTTCAACTAAAGGGTGATGGATGGTATAAAGATGGCTATAGTAAACCAGCACCAAAACCTAAAGAGGAAAAGAAAGAATGAAATTCTTATTTCCATTAGCTAAGAGATTTATTGCTGGGTATGATTTTGAATCTGCAAAACCAGTTATAGAAAATCTTCATAATGAGGGTTATGATATTTCAATTGATTATTTAGGTGAGCTTAGTAAAACCCGTGATGATTGTCTTGATGCCTTTATCCAGTATTGTGATATTATGGACTATTATCAGAGCCGACATTGGATTGATTTATCTATCAAGCCAACTCAATTAGGATTGAAATTTGATAAAGAATATTGTTATGACCTGATGGATAAACTTGCTAGAAAATCCAGTAGGTATGGTATGACAATCAGGTTAGACATGGAAGATAGGTATGTGACACAAGATACAATTGATTTGTGTTTGATGTTGAATAAAAAATATGGTAATGTTGGTATGGCCATTCAGACTAATCTTATTAGGACTAATAAAGATATTGTTGATCTAATGTCTAATAATATTTCTTTGAGATTAGTTAAGGGTGCTTATAAAGAAGATATAAAAAATGCATATCAAAATAAGTTACAGATAGAAAAATTATTTATCAAACACGCATTTATGCTTTTAACTGATAGGTGTAGAACATATTATCATTTAAGGGATGATGACAAAGTTGTTTCAGCTATAGGAACACATGATGAAAATATACTAAAAGAAATTACTAAAAATATGGGTGCGTTTAATATTACAAGAGAAGATTGTGACTTTGAATTCCTTTATGGCATCCGAAGGGATTTGAGTGAGAAAATGAAAAATGATGGATACATGGTTCGACTATATGTTCCATTCGGGAGAGATTGGCTACCATATACTCTAAGACGATTAAAGGAATATAAAAATTTAATGTTTGTAATGAAGAATATATTTAAGGAATGGAAGGTTAATGGATAATTTTGTCTGGAGCTCCAGAAAAATACTTCTTATTACTCTTGCGTTTAGTTGTGCTATATTCTTTATTGTTGACCCCTATGGGTGGTTTCCGAGGACAGATATGCATAAACCATGTACAAAAGAGAGTACTAGGCCTACTTGTACAGGAAAAATAATCTTTTTTTGGCAGAAACCTTGACATTTGAAATTTAGATGTTATTATATAGTATAACAATAATAATTTCTAACAAAGGAGTACAAAATGACTTTACTAACACAACCAAACTATAACAGCCTTTTCCCTAACTGGATGGAATTTGACAGATGGGATAATTTCTTTCAAGATTCATATAAACCTCATAGTACTGGAAATAAATACAGATGGGATGAGACAAGCGAAGAATATAAGATTGATATTATCATGCCCGGTTTAACTAAGAAGGATGTTGATGTTACATTCAAAGATGATACACTTTCGATTAAATGTAACAAAGATATCTCCGAGAATGATAAGAGTTTTTTCGGTGTTAAAACCGAACAATCTTTTAAGAATTTTCCAAGCACTATAGATACAAGCAATATTTTAGCTGAGATGGGTGATGGTATCCTGTCAATTACATTACCAAAGAAGGAATCGGATAAACCGAAATCTATCAAGATCAGATAGACAAACATTTTTTATGAGGATATTATGCGTTATAATGTAAGTGAAGATGAAGTTGAAGCGATTGACCGCAATGATTGGGTTGAAAAGGTATATTATGAAGATGGGGTTAAAATAACCCGTTTTAAGCCAGTTTGGTGGAAAGACCCCGAAGGGTTGACCCGTACTGAATTCAAGGGAAAGCCCCGAAAACCCACATTTGGGCCTACAACACCCATCAATTCTCTCTAAACCCTTGTAAAATAAGGAGTTATGGTATAATCCCTCTAACTCCTTTATTTACAATGGTTTACGACATAGTAGAAATCGTAAAATAATTGCACTTTTTCCTTGACTTATCTAGCAGAATTTGCTACAATATACATAACAATTGAGAAAGGAATTACATTATGGTAAAAATTGAGTCTAAAGAAAAACTTGCAAAACTTCTAGCAATGGAAGATATTGACATTCAGCATCAGCAAGTCAAAACTGCTATGTTTGATGTTAAAAATCGTGTTTTAGTCCTACCTGTTTGGAAAGATATGCCCAACCATTTATATGACCTACTTGTAGGCCATGAAGTTGGTCATGCTCTTTTTACTCCCAATAGTGAAGAAAAATTGAAAGCTTTAGTTAAGAAATCTTCAATGCATTGTGTGAATGTTGTTGAAGATGCAAGAATTGAAACTTTGATGAAACGAAAATATCCTGGCTTGGTTAAACAATTCTTTAGGGGATATGATTATCTTATTGAAGAAGATTTTTTCGGTTTATCTAAAATGGATATGACAAATATCAATTTGCTTGATAAAATCAATCTTCATTTCAAAGTTCCACGAGCAATCGCTGGTATCGTTGAGTTTAATGATATCGAACAATCTTTTGTTGATAGAATTGATAAAATCCGAAAGTTTGACGAGCTTGAAAAAGTTTGTGTTGATATTTGTGATTATATCAAAGAGAATCGCGAAGAGGAAGATGATGAAAATTCTATCTTTGATGAAGATTCTTATACGATGGCTGATGAAGAAAATGAGATGGGTGATTTTTCTGATGATGAATCTGATGAAGAGGAAGAGGAAGAGGAAGAGGTTGAATCAGAATCAGGTGAAGATGAATCCGAAGAAGATGATGGCACCGAAGAGGGTGAAGATGAATCCGAAGATGGTGATTCCGAAGAAGATGTAGCTCCCAATTCAACTTCAAATCCTGATTATGAAGAATCTGATAATGAGCCTGATGATTTGAAATCTAAAACTTATGAGAATGTAGAAGATAATCTAAAAGATTTAGCAAACGTACATGAAAAATTTGAGTATCTAACTATTCCAGAATCTATCAACTATGATAACATTATAGATTATAAGGATGCTTATAAACCTCTTAATGAGTATTATTCTATTGAGGGTTGGAATTCTTCAAAAGATAAAACTGGTAATGTGAATAGAAGCAACCGATATGATTGGCATTTCGATGATACTAATTTTGAAGCAAGAGTTGGTGAAATATTCAATAAAGCAAAAGCAACTGTTGCAAAAATTAAAAAAGATTCTATTAAAAATGTTAATCACATGGCTATGGAGTTTGAAAGAAAGAAATGTGCTGACATTTACAAACGAACTCTAGTAACCAAAACGGGTGTTTTAGATACTAACAAAATGTTTTCTGCAAAATATAATGAAGATGTTTTCAGAAAGAATGTTAGAGTGCCAGAAGGTAAAAATCATGGTTTGGTTATGTTCGTTGATTGGTCTGGTTCAATGGCTTCTAACATGGGTGGTTGTATTAAACAATTGATTGAGTTGGTTCTTTTTTGTAAGAAAGTGAATATTCCTTTTGAGGTTTATTCTTTTACTGATGTTCATGTTGACCCTGATAAAAAACGAACATTTAACTATAGCCATAATGATTTGGCAGTAGATAGTAAAGTTACTTTGAAAAACTATTTTTCAAGTCGAATGAGTATTAAAGAGTTCAATCAAGCTTTGATAAACATTTGTGTTATTGCAAACTCTTTTCATAGAGGATATCAGCAGTATCCTATCCCCGTTGAAGATAGTTTGGGATATACACCTTTGAATGGTGCAATACTTGCTTCTGAACATTTGATTAAAGATTTTCAGAAAAATAATAATGTTCAAGAAGTTCATTCTGTTTGGATAACTGATGGCGAAGGAAATGATATGAGCCAGAAGTATGATATGAACAAAGGTATTGTAAGCACTTCTTATGAGAAAAAAGTAGTTCTTCAAGATAAGAAGATGAAGAAAAATTACA
>ENA-OREN01003381-OREN01003381.1-marine-metagenome-genome-assembly--contig:-NODE-3381-length-14929-cov-3.055211_pt1 | contig 14929 bp, 14 predicted proteins | sample MGYA00248624_ERZ508555 | MGnify/ENA primary metagenome ERZ508555 (study PRJEB26222, sample SAMN06267773) | marine metagenome | isolation source: Saanich Inlet, British Columbia, Canada | place...
TATCTTCACCATCTAGATCAATACCATCTCCATTTCCACCAGAATTAATTATAGTTCTAACAGAATTAGATTCGCCCTGAATCGTATACGGCAAATCACTCTCTCCAGAAAGCCCACCCATATCTATTCTTTCAGTATAAGTCCCATTTCTTACCCAAAGAGTATCTCCAACACTAGCCGAACTATTCAATGCACCAACACCCCGAGCAATAGTACATGCAGGTATCAGGGGATTCCTGTGTCGATTATAAGAACCTATATCAGAACAATTAATATTATTATTATCCACATAAATAATATTTTGATAATCAGCTAGTCCACTACTATTAATACTAACATTCAAACTCCCATTAACCAAAGTTCCAGATTCATTTATCGCATAATACTTAAACAAATAATTATCATTCATCGTAAAAGTAAAATTATTTTTATAGTTATTGGCCGAGGCATTATAAATTCCAAGAACTTCCGTTTCGCTCAATGCCCGAGACCAAATAGCAACCTCATCAATATCCGCATTCGCGGAATGATCTGAATTATGTGTAGAGCTTCCAATATACAGGTCCAAGGTAGTAGGTTTTATTTTCCCGGTTAGTGAACCCATACTTGCTTGAATAACTCCATCCACATAAGTATAAACGCTAGTCCCATTGTAAATACACACGACATTATGCCACCCGTCCCCCTCGATAGAAACAACATTTAAAGAGGTCGCAGTAGTTGTAGTATTTGAGTATTTACAATCTATCCTATTAGCATTAGAATCATATCGTATAATTATCGGTGAAGCAAAATTAGAAATTATTCCATCTTCAGTTAAAGATGCTTCAGAAGGTTTTTGAATCCAAAAAGAAGCCGATATCTCACCCATATCACCATATAATTTTTCGGTGGTATCCTCCACATGAAGATAGGAGGCTGTAGTATGGTTCCCCCTAAAGGATCCGAACGTCCCAAATTTTCCACTAGTAGAGTTAAGAAAAGATTTAGTGCCATCTACAAAATATATAGATTTATTATAATCACTTCGGTCTAACGGATCAGTACCATTGTTCGTATCAAAGTCCACATATAACAGAAGGTCCTCCTCATAATCCACAATTATTTGAGAAGAGGCACTATCTGTAACAGAGATATTGATATAAGCATTAGTCTGATTTACCAAAACTGAATCTGCGGGAGTGGGACTCTCAAGAGTAAGGGACAAGGCATCAACGCCCCCAACAAAAAACATCCCAAACACCAACAACACAAAAATCATCCCCTTTTTCATTATTCAATTAAGTAATTCCCCCTTATAAATCTTACAATTTCCTAAACAAACCCCAACCTCTTCGCATTCTCCCAAATCTTCTCAGCGACTTCCTCCCCGCTAATTCCCTTAATTTCTGCAATAACCTTAACAGTCACAGCAACATTCGCAGATTCATTCCTCTCTCCAGCAACGGGCGAAAGATATGGGGCATCAGTTTCAGTCAAGAGCTGCTCAATCGGAACCATCTCAACCAACATCTTGAAATGATCAAGCCTAGTGATGACTGGGGGCACACTAAAGAACCATCCATTCTCAACAACTCTCCTAATCAAGCTCTTCTTTCCATTAAATGAATGCATTACGACCTTTTCCATTTTCTCATCTTCCAAAATCTCAATCGCTTCCAGCTCCGCCTTCCGAGAATGAATCACAACCGTCTTATCAATTTTCTTAGCAAATTTCAAAATCTTTCTAAAAATCTTTTTTTGTTCTTCTTTCTCCTTATCTCCCTGAAACTCCTTCCAATGATAATCCAAACCAATCTCTCCAATCGCAACACATTTATCTTTATTCTCTTCAATCCAAGCCAACTCTTCATCAACATCAAACTTCTCGATATCTCGAACAAACCCGCTAGCTTCCCCATTACCCCACTCATTTGCCAAAGCGTCCAAGGGATAAATCCCAAAGCTAACCTTCACAATATCTGGATATTTCTCAGCAATCTCTAAAACTCGCCTATTTGTCGCCATATTCACACCAGAAGTAATCACAACAACATTCTTCTTCCTACATCTCTCGATAATCTCATCTAAGTCTCCTTCAAACCGTTTGTTATCTAAATGAGCATGTATATCTATTAATTTCATAATAAAAATAAAGAAACCGCCTATATAAAATTACTCAGCTTCAAGATAACAATGGGAAATGGCCACTATTCCCCTGCCACAAGGCCATAATTCTTAGGAGTAACCTCTATCCAAGATACTTTCTTAGATGGATTTTTCTTATTCCACTCAGCAATATTATCCTGATATAGTTTTCTTCCCCGATCCTTATATCCCTTAAATGAATATGGCCCTCCCCAGCTGTGTTCTCCTCCGAAGACAGTTACTGCCGGTTTGTCTCCCTTATGCGTTCGATTTACAATATCCAAAAAATGGTTTTCCCGGTCATCAAAAACGCATTTTACCCTCATCTTTTCTATTACGGAGAGTCCATCTGTAGGAACCATAATAACCCCCTGAGCAACACCATAGGCCACATAACTTTCAGAAGGAAGAACCCTAATTTTTCTTCCCTTCCACAACTTATCTACAGCACACTTTTGATCAATAGCCTCCCCTACAGGTTCTAAGCTACCCCCATAAGCAGCAGGCCTACTATGTTCAATCTCAGAATATCCCTCCCGATGAACCGAATCAATATACTTTCCTTCAAGAAGATGGCTAAGAATTTCATATATATTCTTCTGAATTACCTTAACTCCAGAAGATAACCTCTCAGCTTTTTCAGGATTTCCGATCTCAAGATAAGCTTCCCTTAATTCATCTCCCATTTCATGAGCCTGTCTGACATGAACAATAGTCTTCACAGCCCCCGGAGTGATATATTTATCAACAAACTCTGCTCCCGGAATTTCATCAGGAAAATTCACTAAGGTTTTATTAGCCAATGTCAATTTATCGAGGTCCAACCCTCCTGCCAGTTCCCCAGTCAACAGATAACCTTCGGGATTTGGAACTTCTTTAGGCAGATCATCAGAAGGATTTGTTGCCTCCCTAAGAGATTGAAGCCCCTCAATAATTGCCGTCTCGATTTCCTCACGGGTTTGTTCAACTCCCTGAAATTTTTGAGGAGCCTTAGAGAAAAAATGAGGAATGCCTAAAGTTAAAGTTGCACCCAAGAAAGCACCCCCAACAATACTAATTAGAGTCTTTTTACCCATCTAATTCTGGGCAAGACATAATACTTAAGCATTTATGTGACAAACTATCTAATTAAAAACCATTAAAAACTCCCCACACATGATAACCCCATGATAACTCAGCAAATTACCATTTCAATAATAATCCTTATCGCCGCAATTCCATTAGGACTATTCCTCAAATATCTCACAGATGATGAAAAAGAGATTTACAAAAAATATTTCCCGGTAATCCTTTGGGTTCTTGCAATAGCTGCAGCAGTTTTTTATAATTTAAATGTTCCAATCGCACTAACTTTCACCGCAACATTCATTACCCTCTTTGTTTGGAACTGGAAATGATCACAATAATCCTTTTATACCCTTTCCACACAATATAAAACGAAGCCAATAATCAAGATGATAGAAATAATAGATCCACTAATGCAAATGGGAGATTCCCTCCTTTTGTTTGTAGAACAATCATTAAGGGGACTTCATCAAATACCCCTATCAGCCCTAGATGCCTACGATCCCGATCCAGGAAGCACTACGGGAACAAGTATCGGTAAGGTGGCCCGTCAATCAGCGAAAGGTCTTGTGAACCGAGTATTATGGCCAATAAAAAAAGTTACACACATTGCGTCTCAACCAATAAAATATGTCACACACCCAATAGCAGATCTAATTGGAGCAGTCAGAAAAAATACTACTTCCCAACAAGAAAAACACTATCCACAAACCACTAGCGAACTTGAAAAATTCACAGATAAGTACTTTTGATAGAACCAAAAACTTATAACGCTAAATCTCTTTCTCAAAACATGACACTAAACTTAATCGGCCTAGGTCTAAATTTGAACTCCATCTCAGCTGAAGCTCTAACTGCAATCAAATCTTCAGACAAAGTCTACTTAGAAAACTATACTGTAAACTTTCCGTATACTGTGAAGGAACTAGAAGTTTCATTAAAAACAAAGATTGTAGAATTAGATCGGGCAAAAGTAGAAGACGAATCAATTATCCAAGAAGCAAAGTCCCAAAATATCTCCCTCCTAGTGTATGGAGACTCGCTTTCCGCAACAACCCACATTCAACTTGTTCTAGAAGCAAAAAAGCAAAAGATAAAGTACGGAATATTTCACAATGCATCAATCATAATCGCAATAGCAGAAACCGGCCTTCAACTCTACAAATTCGGTAAGACTGCCTCCATGCCAAACTGGGCAGAACACACAAACAAACCAACCTCCTTCATTAATTACATAAAACAAAATCAGTCTATCGGGGCACATACGCTTATCCTAACAGACATCGGACTTGAGCTCAAAGATGCAATGGATCAACTCGAACAATCGGCAAAAAAAGAATCCCAAAAGATCGATAAAGTAATCGCAATCTCAAATGCAGGTACCAAAAACCAAAAGATTTTCTACGATACTCCAAAAAATCTAACAAGTAAGAAAGTCAAAATGCCATTTGCCCTAATAATCCCTGGAGAAATGCACTTCATCGAAGAAGAAGCAATCGAGGAACTAAAAGAATGATAAACATCCCAATTACAATTTTAGTAATAGCGATAATCTGGACAGTATTTGCAATCATTCTTCCATTTCTAGCCATTCCAAATCATGGGGTTAGAAAAACAGAAATCCAAAAAACAAAGCAAATAATCCAACTATCCAAAAAACTTAAGAGCAAATCGAAAGATAAGACTCTCAAAAATATTTATGACTATGTCACAAAAAACTACACCGGATCAGAAGAAAGATATAAACTTATGAACTATCCAAAACTTTTCAAAAGTAATGTAGATGAAAACTTAAGAACCCCCCATCAATTCCTTGCATGCCATCTCCAAAATCTGATTATCATAACCCTTCTGTTAAATACAGGACAATTCTCAGCAACAGATATTAAGAGAAAAGAAACAATTACCCATTTCCTAACAATTCATCAACACCTCACCATTAATACTGGAAAAAAGAAATACAAAATCGATCCATTCTTCAAAATATTCAAGAAGATTTAATCCAAAAACTTAAATACTTCTTCCACCAAATTCTAATATGACTAATAAAAGATCTCTTGAAAAAAGAATCTCTTTAGTCTCAACTATAATTTCTATTATTATTTAAAACGTGAGTAGCAAAGCTATCTTACCAAAAATGACCTTAAACACTAGTTCTTCTGGCATTGAAAGAGACCAACCTTCTGACCTTTTGAAAAAAGCAGAAGAATTTAGAAGAATATTTACAGATAAGGAAAAACAAAAAAGAGAGGCCCTTGCATATTTCGCATCACTTGATGAGCCCGCAAAAAGATATATTCAGCACAATAACCCCTATCGATGGATGCACAAGGCATCAAGAATGCAAATGTAAACAACTAAACTTAAAAACTAAATAAGCATAAAAATAATATGACAGAAACAACAGAAATGACTGAGGAACAAATCCTAAAATTTTGGGAAGATAAAGAAATTTATCAAAAATCAAAGAAAAAGAACCAGAAAGGGAAAAAATTCTATATGATGGATGGACCACCCTACGCAACAGGGCACATTCACATGGGAACAGCCCTAAACAAGATCTCAAAAGATGTAGCAATGAGGGCACAGAGACTTCAGGGAAAGAATGTTCTAGACAAGCCAGGATATGATACGCATGGAGTACCTATCGAATTTAAGGTTGAAAAAGAAATTGGATCAAAGTCTAAACAAGACATCGAGAAATATGGGGTGAAGAAATTCATAGAGAAATGTAAGGAATATGCCACAAAGTTTATCGGAGTTATGGGGCCAGAGTTCAGGAACTTGGGAGTTTGGATGGATTTCGAAAATCCATATTTAACCTTAGATCAAGGATACGTAGAAACAATTTGGGATACATTGAAAGAAGCAGACAAACAAGATCTCTTATACCTTGGAAAATATCCTGTGCACGTATGCCCTCGTTGTGAAACTGCAGTCTCATTCAATGAGATTGAATACGCAAAACAAAAAGATACCTCAGTATTCGTAAAATTCAAACTGAAAGAAAAAGACAACACCTTCCTAATTATTTGGACTACGACGCCATGGACCCTCCCCGCAAATACTGGAGTAATGATAAACCCGAATGTAGATTATCAACAAGTAGAACTTTCTTCAGGGGAAAATTGGATAATTGCAAAAGACCTTGTCCCAAAAATTATGGGAGAGCTAGAAATGGGCTTCACAGTAAAGGAAGAATTCTCCGGAAAAGAAATGGTTGGATGGACTTATGAGAATCCATTATCAAAACATCTTAAGCTAAAGACAAAAGACGCATACAGAGTTATTCCTTCAGCAAGATACGTAACAACCGAAGACGGAACGGGATTAGTACACTGCGCCCCAGGTCACGGAAAAGAAGATTACGAAGTAGGAAAAGAAGCAGGAATAGATGCACCTTGTCCAGTAAACATTGGTGGACTTTTAACTGAAGAAACGGGAAAGTATGCAGGTAAAAAAGCAAGAGTTGTAGATGCAGAAATAATGGAAGATCTAGAGGCAGATAATGCCCTGATTCATAAATTAGAATACACTCACGATTATCCATTATGTTGGAGATGTAAATCTTCACTTTTGATGATCTCTCAACCACAATGGTTCTTGAAAATTTCAGATATCCAAAAAAATCTTCTTAAAGAAAACAAGAAAACGAAATGGATTCCAAAATGGATGGAATTGAGAATGAAAGCATGGCTAGAAGGAATTTCTGACTGGCCAATTTCTCGAGAAAGATATTGGGGAACACCCCTACCAATTTGGACATGTAACAAATGTGATAAAAGAAAAGTAATTGGTTCAGTAAAAGAATTAGAAAAACTTGCGAAGAAAGATGTAAAAGAAGTTCACAAACCAGAAATTGACGAAGTAACCTTCAAGTGTTCCTGTGGCGGAAAGATGTCAAGAGTGGGAGGAGTACTAGACGTCTGGTTTGATTCGGGAGTTTCAAGTTGGGCAGCACTAGATTACATGAATGATAAAGCACTATTCAACGAATTCTGGCCGGCAGATCTAAATCTCGAAGGAAAGGATCAGGTTAGGGGGTGGTGGAACTCTCAATTCATTTTATCACAAATCAAATTCGGCAGAAAACCATTCGAGAACATTATGGTTCACGGAATGATCCTAGACATGAGCAAGAAAAAGATGTCTAAGTCTGAAGGAAATGTAACAGCACCATCCGACATTATTAAAGAACATAGTAGAGACTTCCTTAGATACTACTTAGCAAAAATTTCTAAGGGAGAAGACTTTTCACTTCAAGAAAGAGATTTTAAGGAAATCAAAAAAACGTTCATGATGATTTCAAATGTTTCCAGATTTGTAAAACAGATAGAGGGCGGAAAACAAAAAGAAGCAATAGAGGATAAATGGATAACTTCCAGGTTCAACCAAACAATCAAAGAAGTTACAGAAAGCTACAACAAGTTTAATTTTCCAGAAGCAATAAAGAGCCTAGACAATTTCTTAATTAATGATTTATCAAGAACCTACATCCAAATAATTAGGGAAAGGGCAAATGAAACTAAAAAACTTCTAGAGGAAATTCTTGTTGGAACAATCAAACTATTCGCACCAATAATTCCATTTACAACAGAAAAAATCTGGCAAGAATTAAACCAAGAAGAAGAATCGATTCATTTATCGCTTCTACCCAAAGCAAATACAAGAAGGATAGATGAAGGATTGGAAGCACAGTTCAAATTAGCTTCAGAGATTATGGAAAGAACCCTGAGAGAAAGAGACAAACAACAATTAGGGTTAAAATGGCCCCTTCCAAAATTGACAATTTTCACAAAATCAAATTTTCACTTAGAGCAATTTGAAGAAATACTAAAGTCTCAATTAAATATAAAAGAAATCAAGATAGACAAGGCAAAAGAAACAGAACTTGAAATAAAATTAGACACAAAATTAACACCTGAATTGAAAGCAGAAGGATATGCCCGAGAGTTATCTCGAAAGATTCAGGCAGCACGAAAGAAGGCAGGACTAGTGGTGACAGATAGAATAGATTTACAGATCAAAGTCCCAGAAGAGATACTAAAGCTTATATCAAAACACAATCAACTTGAATTTATTGAGCAAAGGGTTGGAGCAAAAAATTCTGAAGCAACCTCAATAGAGACTGGCGATAAAGAAAGCGAGTTCGAAGAAGAATTCAAAATCAAGGGCCATCAATTTAAGATTTTATTTAATAAGCTATAACCGGGAAATAGTTTAATTACTCTTAAGAGAAGAAAACTCACACTAAAAAATTCTCGAAAAGTCGTTTTATCGTCGATAAAAACAATTTTCACCCCTCTCCAGAGAGACATTTCGAAGAAACATTTAAATAGTAGAATCTCATCAGATAAACATGATAGTCAAAGAGGAGTTTTTAAGCAGACTGAGAAAGATATTCGATCTGAACTTATACGAGGTAAAAGTTTGGACTGCCCTTTTATCAAGAGGGACTTCAACTGCTGGAGAACTCTCGTCAATCAGTGACGTACCGCGATCGAGAACCTACGATATTCTAGAATCTCTCGAAAAGAAGGGATTTATTGTTATGAAGCTCGGTAAACCTATCAAATTTGTAGCATTAAAACCAGAAGAAGTTATCGAGAGAGTTAAGAAGAATCTTCTTGTAACTGCAAAAGAAAAATCAAAGAGGCTTGAAACATTGAAGGGTGATGAAGTTCTTTCAGAATTATCTGGAATATTTAACGACGGAATCAAATATGTAGAGGCATCCGATCTATCCGGAGCACTTAAGGGAAGACAAAATATTTACAACCATTTAGATATGTTGGTGAGAGAAGCTCAAACTTCAATCACCCTTGTAACAACTGAAGACGGTTTAAACCGAAAATTAGAAGTTCTTCTTCCAAGCTTAGAAAAAGCAAAGAAAAGAGGCGTTGCGGTTAGAATTGCTGCACCGATTACAGAGAACAATAAAAAGATTGCAAAAGATCTTTCAAAGGTTGCAGAAGTTAGAGATGTTGAAGGCCTCAAAGCAAGATTCATGGTTATCGATAGCGAACAATTAATGTTTATGCTTCTAAATGACGAAGACGTCCACCCAACATATGATGTGGGAGTTTGGATTAATACAGAATTCTTCGCATCAGCACTAGAGCAATTATTCGAAATTGCTTGGAAAGGTTTCAAGAAAGCTTAATTTTCTTTTCTAAATAGATAATTTAATTTTAAAATGGAAAACAACCCGAATAATCAACATCTGTATCGTCTATATAACGGGAGGTCTGCGTGGATTTGGAACTGCAGAACCTGGAAGACCAAAAATTGGAAAGTCTAAATACGAAATAGGCCTTTATGAAAACGGGGGACTAATAGCTCTCTTCGGCACAAGAACCGATCAAAGAATTAGGGCAATCAAATTCGATGCAGAAAGAGCTAAAAATCAATTTGAAAAGGCATTTCCAGATAAAAATTATGAAACAAGGGAACTATTTTGAACTAATTCTAAGGAAAACAAATATTTTCTGACAAACATTTATAAAAATCAAACCAATTAATTAATCAGAGGTATTAAGGAAATGATTGATAATTATGTTGATGTTGAAACTGGAATCAAAGATACAAAAACTTCTCTTGAAACCTTAAGACAAGATCCTTCTTCGGATAAATTACAAGGTGCTTTTTACAAACAAGTAAGACATGTTGAACGTTTGACAAGAGACGCCTGGATGGAGCACGGAGAAGAATATGGGTCAGAAAGTCGCAAAAACATTTCAACAATTGTTCAAGAAGGAATAGAACTCATTAGAGAAAATCCAAATCCTTGGCCTACCCTTCCAGAAGACATCACCAAAAACGAATTTGATAAAATCATAAGTGAAAACCCAGGAAAATATGGTGGCGGAAATCCTACCCTCACAGGTTCGTGGTACTACCTAAAAAAATTAAGAGAATCACACCAACTTTTTGAACGCTGCAGAACTTATGAAAAACCAAAAATAAGTCCACTAACAAAAAGGTTATGGAAAATCCGCAATTTTCTCGGCATACCTCTCAGAATAAAACTTCCATGAGACAAAACTCATAATTTTCCAGACTACATCTCTTCCAACACACCAATTCCCAACAAATCTAATCCATTCTTCATTACAACCCTAAAGGAATCAACTAACTTCAGTCTAAAACCTTCCTCGGCACTTCCCAAAACAGGGCAACCATGATAAAACTCATTGAACGTCTGTGCCAATTCATAGCAATAATTCGCAATCAAATTAGGAGCTAACTGATTATATGCTTTCTCAATAACCTTCCCAAAACCATCAATCTTCTTCAGAAGTTTAATCTCTTCCTTTTTCAGGTCAATAATTTTCATGGCCTTTTTCAATTTCACTCTTCGGAGAATACTTGATGCCCGGGCATAACTATACAATAGGTATGGGCCAGTATCACCTTCAAATGCAAGGAATCGATCGATATCGAAGATTATATTATTCTCCCGAGAATTCTTTAAATCCCCATAGAAAATTGCCGCCAGTGCAATCTTCTTCGCTCTTTTTTCTAATTCTTCCTTAGACAATTTCTCTCGAGCCATCAAATTCTTCTTTGCCTTTTCAATTGTATCATCAAGAATATCGCTCATGAAAACGGTCTTGCCCTTTCGCGTAGCAAACTTCTTTCCCCCCTCACCGAGATACAATCCGTGAGCAACATGAACACAATCCTTGCTCCAACTATGACCCATCATATCCAAAATCTTAAAGAATTGATTGAAGTGTAGCTTCTGCTCCTGACCGACCTCATAAATCAAACGATGAAACTTATATTCTTTTTTACGGTCAATAGCTGCCGCAATATCTCGAGTAGCATAAAGTGAAGTTCCATCAGATTTTTGAATTAAAGCGACCCCCAGACCTTCGTCTTTAAGATCCACAATCAATGCCCCGTCATCTTTCTTGACAATTTTCTTCTTCTTCAACTCTGCCACTACCGCATCCATCTTATCATTATATTTACTCTCTCCAGAAATAACATCAAACTCAACTCCCAAGAGATCATAAATCGAATCAAACTCCTTCAATGAAAGCTTCCTAAATTTCTCCCACATCTTTAAATTATCCTTATCTCCTCCCTCAAGTTTCTTGAACTCTTCTCGTGCAGCTTCCTCATGTTCCTTAGCGTTCGCTTTAACATAAATCTCCAACAGATGCTTAATCGTATCTTCCCCCAGTTTCTTCTCATTTCCCCACTTCTTAAATCCAAAAATCATCTTTCCAAATTGTGTACCCCAATCTCCAAGATAATTAATCTTAGTCACCTTATACCCATTAGCTTCACAAATCTTCCAAATAGAATTTCCGATTATCGTAGAACGTAAATGTCCAATTCCGAATGGTTTAGCAATGTTCGGAGAAGACATGTCTATCACAATATTTTTGCCTTTCCCAGAGCTATTCTCTCCAAATCCTTTCTTCCCCACACTTTTCAAAACCCCTTCGGCCAATATCTTCTTATCAATAAAGAAATTCACATATGGGCCCTTAAAATCGACACCTTCCATCCCCTTTCCTAAACCCTTCTTTCTTAACTTTTCAGCTAGCTCCTTAGCAATCTCCATAGGATTCTTGCGTAAACTCTTAGCCAATGCAAAACACGGAAATGCATAATCTCCCATTTCACCACTTGGAGGGACTTCTAAGAGATTCTCAATCTTGCCCGATAAAGACGGCACACCGGTGCCCTTTTCAGAGGGTATGCCGCGTGCGGCCCAAGCTTTCATTTTAAGCTCATTCTTCAACAGATCAATAACTACCTTCTTCATAGAAACAACACGAAATAGAGATTTATTAACCTTTAGAAAATTTCACCAGACTAACTCTTCTGCCCAGATACTTCTTCCCGAGCAAATAATCTCTTCGTCATGCCCCAGAAAAAATCCCAATGCAAAATAAGATGTAGGATCATTAAAGCAATAAAAAACAATCCAAAATAATTATGCCATGGCTGCCAATCAATCTTGTGTGTTCCCAAAAATGTCGCTGCCCTTCCCTGTCCTGGAACTCCCGAAACAAAGGCAAAATATAATACAACCCCACTAATCCCCACAATAATCAGACATGCCACCATCAGCACATCAATCCAATAATTCAACTTCGCCCCCATAAGTTACCTAAGATAAAGTAGTATAAAAGTTTAACTCCTAAAACACTGCCCATTTTCCCTTTCCCTTCTGTTCCCTATCCAGCACACTCCCCAACTTATTAATTCGTGGCCTCCCACTTTCCTTGTCTTTCCTCAAAGTAATATCTAAACTCTTCAACAGTTCTGAGATTCCTTCTTCGAATCCCCTAATCTCGCTTGCTTCGCCCTTAACTCCGCTCTCGCCACCGAAATTAACAATACTGTCTGCCAAATAAGAAACCAAAAGTAAATCATGATCTACAACAAAGGCCGTCTTCTCCTTCTCAACCATCATTTCCTTAATTGCTTTAGCAACGGAGATTCTTTCTTCAACATCCAAATAAGCGCTAGGTTCATCAATCAAGTAAACATCGGCATCCTTAGCCAAACATCTCGCAATACTAAATCTTTGCAACTCTCCCCCAGATAATTCTTTAACTTTCTTAGCTGCCAAAACTCCAAGATTGAAAACCGAAGCCATTTTCTTCCCGATCTTCTCCTTAAACATAATATCTCTAACAACTTCCTCGCTATCAGTAAACAAATACTGTGGCTTATAACTCACATCTAGCTTAAGATCCAGCTTACCTTCACTTGTTTTGAGCTCACCTGCCAACGCCCTAACAAACGTCGTCTTTCCAGTTCCATTCTTTCCCAAAACCCCAATAACATGATTTTGATGAATCTCCCCACCCTTAACATCTAACTTAAATCCCGAGGGCCCTGCAGGGTCATCCCCGGTGGGACCGAATTCCATCTTAAAGTCAGGCCACTCCGCAATCTTTGCCCCACTCATTGGAGGATTCTTTGTAAAATTAAAATTAAGCGGCTTATCCCTAATCCTCAAATTTTCTTCCCTCAAAAATCCATTAAGATAGGCATTCACGCCATTCTTTGAGGCCTTCACACCACTAACAGTTCCAAACGCACCTTGTCCCCCGAAAAAGATATTCAAATACTCACTAAGGTAATCCAAAATCAGAAGATCATGCTCAACAACAACTACAGTTTTACCCGTTTTAGCAATTTCAGAAATAAAATCACTTACTCTAAGTCTCTCTCCAATATCCAAAAAAGCAAGTGGCTCATCAAAGAAGTAAATATCTGCTTCTCCAAGTGCCGCTGCAATAATCGCAACCCTCTGAAGTTCACCTCCAGAAAGTTTATTCATCTTATTATCCAAAACTTGTGTTACTCCCAGCTTTTTTGCAAGCTCATTGATTTCTTTTTCAGAACCTCGTTTTTTAAGCAAATCTCTTACCTTGATTCCGACACTTAACGAAGATAAATTTTGAGGCTTATAACTAATCTTTTTCTTATCAAGATTCTCGAAATATCTCAATAATTCATTTCCCTTAAAAAATTTCTTGATATCCTCATCGCTAGCCTCTTCTTTTCCCAAATTAATCTTATCTGTTCCAGCAAGAATCTTTACTGCAGTAGATTTCCCAATCCCATTCCGCCCCAACAACCCTAAAACCGAACCTTTCTTTGGAGTCGGAAGACCATAAAGAGCAAAACCGTTCTCCCCATATCTAAAAATTAAATCGCTCTCAGAAACAGCAGGCAAGTTAATAATATCAATCGCCCCAAAAGGACATCTCTTAACACAAATCGCACATCCAACACAGGTATGTTCATCAATCTTGGCCTTGCCCGATGAAGACGGCACGCCAGTGCCCATTTTAGAGGGTATGCTGCTTGCAGCGACCCCAATTGTCACACAACTATCTAGTTCCTTCTTCTCAACAGGACAATATTTCTTACACTCCCGCCCACATGCCGCAGGCTTACACTTTTCCTTATGAATTACAGCTAATTTCATATTAGAATTAGAGATTATGAAGTTTTAAAGTTAATCAATTACCAGAATTATCTCCAGAAACCTGCCACACAAGAAGATCTAGCGCTCTCCTTAAATTCTTAGGAGAAATATAATCTGCCCTATCTGGGGGATCCATACAATAATTGAACTCATCAGAATAATACGTGGGAATTTTCTTTCTTTCTGCCGCCATTAAGACCGATAATCCCTCGTTCATTAAAGCTCTCTCCTTAGAATCAACTTCCGAGGGGAAATCTCTGAAAAACCTCTGGAAATAATTAGTCTTAGAACAAGAACCATTAACTCCTACGGCCAAATCAGGGATATAAACTACGCCAAACTCTCCAGATTCAACTTTTTTCCGAGCCTCACTCCCCTCACCAACAACTTCATATTCAAATTTGCCATCCTTAAGTTGTTCAAGAACATCAGCATACTCTTCGGGCCTCTCCGTTACTATTAGAATTTTTCTTGCAACATCATCGCCGTTGTTTTCAGCCATCATCAAGTGCTAAAATTCCTTCGAATTAGCTCAATCAACAGAGGTCTGAACTTTTTAAACTTTCTTACTCTTTCTACTTTTACCTGCTCCCACGATAAGCTTTCCCTTGTATTTATCTACCGGAGCCTTACCTTTCTTCACCTTTTTACCGCTTAGTTCTTCTTCCAAAATAGGTAATTCCCCCTTAATCTTCTGAAGTCGTTCTTCATACTTCTTCATCCTAATTTCATAAACCAACTTTGAAACCTTATTAGATTTAAATCTCTCCA
>ENA-OREN01003382-OREN01003382.1-marine-metagenome-genome-assembly--contig:-NODE-3382-length-14928-cov-15.899064_pt1 | contig 14928 bp, 12 predicted proteins | sample MGYA00248624_ERZ508555 | MGnify/ENA primary metagenome ERZ508555 (study PRJEB26222, sample SAMN06267773) | marine metagenome | isolation source: Saanich Inlet, British Columbia, Canada | place...
AAAAGATTATCATGTACATCTTGACAAATCTTAAAACCAAATACTGCTGGACAGAATGGACTGGTAAGATGTAAATCTACTTTGACATTACTGTCATTGATATCCACTTCATCGATTAATTCTAGTTCTACAATTGATGTGTTAATTTCTGGATCTACAATCTTTGATAGCTCATCAAATATTTTAACTCGCATCAGTTTGATATCTTGGCTCATGTCGTGAAAACCATTGTTGCTATATATAACCATTATAGAACCTTAGGTAATGTATCGTTCTCGTTTTGGTACTGATTTGAGTGATATTACTTTAGATTATGTTTCATCAATTAATGATGATTCTGAAATTGCACTTTATGATATTCTTGGAAGCCAAGCTCATGCTTTGATGTTATTTCAACAAAATATCATAACAAATAATGATGCAAAAAAAATCTTGTCTGCCTTAGAGAGTTTGAAAAATGAAAAATTCGATGCTTCTTCTGGTGCAGAAGATATTCACGAGTTAATTGAGACATTGGTGATAAAAAAAGCTGGAATGGCTAGCGGGGGAAAAATGCATACAGCAAGATCTCGAAATGATCAAGTTGTTTTAGATATTCGAATGAAAATTAGAGATGATATTAACATCATTTGTAATTGTCTTTTAGATACTATTGAATCTCTTGTATCTGTGGCTAAAAATCACCAAAAAACAATCATGCCGTTATACACTCATCTTCAGCAAGCACAAGCTGGTCTATTTTCTCATTATCTTTTATCCCACGCTGATGTTTTGACACGAGATTTTGAAAGATTGTTTGGAACTTTTGAACGAATAAATCAAAGCCCTCTTGGAGCGGGCCCTGTAGGTGGAACAAGTATTCCTATTGATAGACATAGTACTGCAAAGATGTTGGGGTTTGATGGTCTTGTTGAAAATTCTATCGATGCAACTAGTACTAGAGATTTTGTAGCAGAATATGTTGCAATGATTTCTATCTTGATGACTAATCTTAGTAAAATTTCTGAGGATTTTGTAATATGGTCTACTTCTGAATTTTCATTCATTGAATTATCTGATGAATTTACATCTCCATCTAGTGTAATGCCTCAAAAAAAGAATCCTGATATTTTAGAACTTACACGAGGTAAAACAGCAGAAGTTATTGGTAATTTAACTGCAATTTTAACAACTGTTAAAGGATTAGCATCTGGATATGGTAGAGATTTACAACAAATTAAATCATCAATTTGGTCTACATCCAAAATTTCTATTAGTGCATTATTAATTTTAAAATCAATCCTTCTAACTTTGAAAGTAAATGAAAAACAAATGAAAAAAGTTACAGAGTCTAGTAATCTGATTGCATTAGATATTGCTGAAAAATTAGTCCAAGAAGGAATTCCATTTAGAGTGACACATAAAATTTCAGGAGTTTTAGTTCATCTGGCCCATAATTCAAAAAAACCTATTTCGAAATTAACTTTGTCTGAAATTAAAAAATCGGTATCTGGCACTAAAGTTGATCCTAAAATTGTCTCAAAAATCATATCTTCAACAACCGTCATTTCTTCATTGAAAGATAGGACATCTTTTGGTTCTTCAGGTTATGATGAACAAAAAAGAATGATTTCTGACAGAATTCAAAAAATCAATCAGTATAGATCTGATGTGTTGCAAAGAGAAAATAAAATCAATACATCTATTGATGATTTGAAAAAGCAGGTTAAAGTAATAATTTAATGATAAAGGATAGAGAGCGGGTCTAAAGGGAGTAAACATAGATCTTCCTCTATCTCTGGACTATTTTCCCCAAAATCACATGTAATCACTCCTTCTATATCTCACAATTATGGAGTATGGTATGGACATTAAATTAACAGAACAAGATTTAGTTGAGATTTCAAGTGATGCATTAAAGCAATTTTTTGAGGGTATCAAATCTAAACAAACCAGAATCACTTATGAGAGTAATCTCAAATATTTTCTGGTTCGAGCATGTGGGGAGTTGTTAAATGGGGATTTTTCTCAGAGAGCAAATGAATTTGTTAATTTAGCCAAGAATGACCAACAAAATGCCATCAAAATAGTCAGGGCATATGTCTTAAAACTACGTGAGAAGGCACTAAAACCTAAAGATGATTTAGTGTATCTTAACCCGTCCTCTCTTCCAAATAAAATCAAACCAATAAAAAAACTACTTGAGATGAATGATGTTGGTTTGCCTTGGGCTAGAATTTATTCAATGTATCCTGAAATTGATAACTCACTTAGTACAAGGGGGTATACTCGTGAAGAAATTCAAAAAATGCTAGATCATACTCAAGAAATTAGTACAAAGGCGATAATTCTTACAATGAGTTCTGGTGGATTTAGAGAAGGTGCATGGGATGATTTAATTTGGAAAGATCTTTTTCCAATTTACAAAACCAATGAGGAAAAATACAAAATAGAATTAGAAAAAGATGAGAAAGCAACAATTGTTTGTGGTGCAATGACTATCTATCGTGGAACACCAGAAGAATATGTTGCATTAATCAGTATTGAAGCTTGGAATATGTTGCAAGAACTCAAAAAAGAATTTTCCAGAACTATGAACAAACTTCCAAATAATGATGATCATATAATTATTGGAATAGGAACAAAAAAAGGAATCAATGCAACCAGTATACGTGATAGGATCTCTATGCTTTGTCTAAGGTCTGGATTAAGAATCCCCTTAATTGAAGGACAAAGAAGACATGAAGTTCCAACAGTTCATGGATTTAGAAAATATTGGAATAAAATTATGATGAACGTTGAAAAATCAACAGGTCTGTTATCTGATTTGGTAATTAAAGAGCGATTAATGGGACATAAAGTGGGTATAGTTAAAACTGACAAAAATTATTTTTTTACTGATGTTTTAGATATGGTAAAACCGTACCTCAAAGCTATGCCTGAACTAATGATAAGTGATGAAACTCGATTAAAAATGAAACTTGAAAATGAGATTAAAAAAACAAAAGAATTAGAAAATGAAATTAAAGATAATGAAAGAACTAGACTGCAATTAGAACAATTAGAAGCCAAAGTCAAAAGAATGGAAAAATATCAAAAGTTATAAAATTATTTTGTTCCTTTCCACTCTCGAGTGAGCTTGGAAAAATCTTTAGGATCATGAAATAGATAATATGATTCTCCAGTTTTTTTATTAATTCTTTTGTGTGGTGGCAATCCGATTTCTTTGTAATGCTCTGCATAATCTTGTCTAATGAGGGGATCTATAGATTGAAAAGGTTCAGTTGGTGCATCTTTTAGTAGATCAGAATATCCTTTCATTGGAATTAATTTTGTAAATGGAATTCCAGTGGTTTCTTCTGCTTTTTTTGCATATTTTTTTCGATCTGAAGGAAGTCTATGTCCCAAAATTAGACGTCCTATCTCTAAAATTCTAGGTCTATCATTCCAACTCCCCATTTTGTCTGCTTTTGATTTTACTAGATTCCATTTTGAATCATATTGTATGGAATCTTTGTAGATGCCTTGTTCAGTTATCATTGGATTCAATGACCGTTTTAATCCTTTATTGGTGATTCCTATAGTTTCTGCAGCTTGACTTTTCCCTTCATTGTATTGATTAAAAATACGATGAAATATTTCTTTAAGAGATATTCTATTATTTTTCAAATATTTATAATATTCATCACAATACATCCAGTAAAATTTTAGAAAATTTGAGATTCTTTTTTCTAGTGTATTATTTGAATTATCTTTTATTTTCCATAATGGATTTTTCTTTAAAAAATTCTTATCTACAAAAAACCCACTGTAATAATTATCATCTGAATATAATTTTAAAAATTTTATAAAATTTGAATTAAATGATGCTGTTGAAATTACAGGTTCAAGCTTGTTGATTTTTAGTTTTAGGTGATAAAAACAGATACAATTGTTGATGATTGTGTGAATCGTTGGATTCTTTGATGTAACATCAAAGACTAATTTTCTAAACACAGGTTTTGTTAATGGTATTGTTTTTACAATATTTACCAATAAATTAATCTCCTGTCCTTGTTTAGGAATTACAAAATATTTTTTTAGAAATACATCAATCTTTTTTTCATGAATTAATTCGTCGAGAAATTTTTGTAAGTATTTAGAATGATATTCATGTTTTGAATGATTTACACGAATTTGGCGTGGACTAGATAATGGATTTTTTTGTAGGTATTTAATAATCAATTCCTTTCTTTCTTTCTTTCTGAGTAATCATTTTCCCCAAAATCAACTACAATCAATCCCTACATAATGGCTTTTTTTACATTAGATCATGATTCAAATATCATGCCTTCATAGAACTGAGCTTCAAAAGAGGTTATTATTTGCGTGTGAAATTGGGGGAAATTATACCGTTGATTTGTGTAAAAATTGTGAAGTCAAAGATGATCTGAAATTTTTAATCAAGGAAATGGTTTCATGACTCAACAAATTATTCCTAGTTTGAGAGAATTAGGTTTGAATGTAATCCCATTAAAGCCTAAAAGTAAAACGCCCAGTATTCTATGGAAACAATATCAAAATGAACAATATCTGGAAGAAATATCTGATGAATACAATATTGGCATCATCTGTGGTAAGACAAGCAAAAATCTAGTCGTAATTGATATTGATAAGAAGAAATTTGAAGTAATTGATAAGATATTTCCTAATGCATTACAAAAAACCTTAGTTGTTGAAACTTCAAAGGGATATCATATCTACATTCGAGTCCCAAATTTACCCAATACATTAAGACTTGATAATGATGATTTCCACATAGATATACAATCACAAGGGACATTTGTTGTTGGTCTAAACTCTATTCATCCTGATACTGGAAAAGAATACAAAAAAATCAGTGAAACTATGGAAATCGCACAAATTGATTTTAAAGAAATACAAAATAATCTAAAACAAATTGGATTTGATTCTGAAAATAATAATTATCCAATTAAAGAAATTGAAAGAAATGGTGTATCAGAAGGTTCACGAAATGATTCAATGTTTAAACTATCTTGTAAAATTCTAAGCGAATATGATGAATCAATTGCATGGGCACATTTACAAACAGTGAATGAAAAAAATTCTCCACCGTTAGAGTTACAAGAATTACATATGATATTTGACTCTGCAAAAAATTATTCACATGATATCAAAGAAGATTCATCATCTAAATTATTTGAATTAGCTAATTCACAAATCAAAAAGATAACAGTATCTCAAAATAATTCAAATGAAGTATATGCAATAATTGAAAATAATGGTAATCTAGAAACATTGAATCTTTCTTCTAGACGAGCAATACATTGGTTAAACAATACAAACCATAAACAAAATATCACACCAAAAATTCATAGTGATGATTTTTACAAAAATATTCTAAATGCAATAATTTCCAAAGCCCAAATGGAAGAAACTTGTAAAGAAAAAGTTTACAGTAGAACAGCATTTTTAGGTGATGTTTTGTATTATGATCTTTGTACTCCTGACTGGAAGATCGTAAAAATCACATAGATATTATTCCATTCTCAGAATCAACGCCTATTTTTAGAAGAACTCAGAGTGGATACGCCCAGATTAACCCAATCTTTGAAGAATCTGATTCTTTAGAGAAAATTGCCAATCTTCTTAGAATTAAGGATGTTCAACTATTCAAAATTCATCTTGTTTGTATGTTTCTTGAATCAATACCTGTACCAATAATGTTTTTTGATGGAGAGGCTGGAAGTATGAAAACTACCACTACAGCATCAATTAAGCGAATAATTGATCCAAATGGAATCAATAACGAAGATAATTGTAATTCAATATCCACCAGAAATGATGATTTGATAATTCAACTAAACAATAGATATGTTTCAGCTTTTGACAATGTGACCAAAGTTTCACAAGAAATGAGTGATGTTCTATGCAGAGCAATTACGGGGAGTGGAAATGTAAAAAGAGAATTATATACAAATTCTGAAGAAACAATACTAAACTTTAGAAGAAAAATAATTCTAAATGGAATTGTTCCAAGTGTGGATTATCCAGATTTACAAGACAGAATGATCTCTTATGATAGAATACCACTTCAAAATAATCAACGACTTACTGATAAAGAATTTCAAGAAAGATTCAATCGATTGTTACCTTCAGCAATAGGACAAATCTTTAAGATAATTCAAAAATCTCTAATACATCATGAGGAAGTAAAACAAGATGTTAAACCAAAAACCAGATTAGCTGATTTTGAAATTTGGGGAGAATCAATTTCAAGAGAGTTTGGATATGAACCAAATTCATTTTTAGAAAAGTTTTATGAGAAACAAAAACAAACTTCAATCGAAAGCATTGATTCTCAACCATTGGTAGCAGCTATTGAGGGATTATTAGATAATAGACTAGAATATGAAAATACAATAGCAAATTGTTTTAAAATTTTGGTATCAAGGGCACAAGAGTTAGGAATTGACACAAAATCTCAATATGTTAAATTCCCAAAAGCCCCAAACCAATTATCTAAACAACTCACAATTCTAAAACCAACTCTGAGAAAACTTGGAATAAATATTGAAACATCCCATTATACCAAAAATGATGGAAAATATACAAAAAATAGCCGCATTGTAACTTTTAGAAAATTAGGGATTGAACCCTCACCTGCTTCACTACCCTCACCACAGTTAACTTCTCTCATACCTAAAAGATCATAAATTAAGATGGTGGAGATGGTGAAGATTCAATATAATTTTGATACCCGAGGGAAATCATAACGGATTTTTCTCTATTCCAATTTAGACAGGATTTAATGCGTGAAATCGGGGGAATTTCTTGTAATAATTGTAACTACAACATATTTGGAGCATTGGTACTAACCTACAAAGAATATAATGGTTCAAAGAAAAATGGTGTTCTCAATGTTACAAAATATCGATATTTCTTGAATAATTTAGAACAAGCAAAACAGGATTTAGAAATCTTATGTTATAATTGTCATAGACAAAAGATGAATAGATTATCTAGATCAAAAAACACTCAATATCAAAAATATGGCAGAACATATGACATTAAACAAAGAAAACAGATCATGACATTACTAAATCAATATAATTGTGTAAATTGCGGGGAGTCTGATTTGAAAGTATTAGAAATAGATCACATAAAGGGAGTAGGGAGTAGATTATTCAAAGTATTCAAGAGTAAAAGAAAAGAATGGTTGTATTTTATTAATAATTCTCAAAAGATACAAGAAGAATTACAAATACTGTATAGAAACTGTAGAAAGTTAAAACAATTTGATGTGTTACAAGAACCAATAACTGTTTGTTGTTGAACACACAGCTTAGCTTTTGAATAATAATTCTTTTAATGCCTGTACTGGACAATTATATTTCTTTTAAAGAGAAGAAAAATTAATTTTATTTTTTAGTTAGTGCCTAAAATGGGATATATACGCAGAAAAAGAAATTTCTCTGAAAAATAATTAAATACTTACGCATAACAATAGAGAATTTAATTATAAATCTTAGCAAAATCCCACGCGCAAATAAATTTTCTATATGCCCTTCAGATCAATACATAAAAAATTTAAAATTTTGAACAAAAAAAGATTTACATATGTTTTAGAATTTTTTAAAAAAAATAATTATAATTCTTTGAAAAGATTATTTTGTAATTCTTTCATATTCTTGATTATTATTTTTCCTTTATTGGTAACTTTGTAGGTCGTTCTAATTGGTCTATTTTGACTTACGATTCTTCTGAGTAATCCTAAATCTGTAAGATTATTTAGAATAATTGTTATTGATGCTCTACTGCCAACAATGTTGTTTTTCATTGCATCTTTTAGTATCTCATTGTAGTGAATGTTTTCATGACTTTCAACATAAAGTAGTATTTTATAGAATCCCTTTTTGGACATTATGTTGAAAAATACGATTAAATTTTGATTCTGATCTTTTGGCACAAATTCATATCTTTACACTTAATCTAAAGTTCTAAGCGTACAAATCAAAGTGTAACACTATGGATAGTAGTGTTAAAATAATATAATTTGAGGTAAATTTTGTGCCTAAAATCACATGGTTATTTTCTGTCGTGATAACTAGTTTGATAATTGGAATAATCCCAACTTTTGCAGAAGATTATGATGTTACATTCTATCTACCAGTAAGAGAAGATATTGGTACTGAGTGGAAATTCCCAACTGTCAATAGCGTTTATGATGAAATGGAACAAGCCAATCATAAGAATACTGGTTTAGAACAATACATACGGCAAGGGCATATGAAAGGTAATGGATTTGAAACTAATTTCTTAGATTTGTATATCTATGGATATGATTCATCTAAAAACGCCATTGGTTTGTATAATGAACATATAGAATATTGGAAAAACAGGGGCGGTTATCAAGAATGGTCTCCAAATTCCATTTCTAATGCAGATGAGTGCTATGGAAGAATAACAACTGGATCAATAACTGACAAAGTGTCGTTATATTGTGTAAATGATTCAATCGTGATATTTGTTTTGAGTGCAGGTTTTGAATTTGAAATGAAGGATGAGGTAACAAAATTTGCAAATGCGGTTATAAATAAAATTGATGATGACAAAGTCTTCAAAGTTAATGATGAACTAAATGTTGATACTACACAACAAGAAAAAACAATCGAACAATCATCTATAGAAAAATCAAAATCAGCCAATGAAGACGTACGATGTGATATTGGTCAATATGCAATGAATGGCAAATGTTATGAAATGCCTGATTTAGTACCTGATTTGCCTGATAATTTAGGGTTTTACGAACCATGGTATTCTGATTCTTTTGGTAATGAAAAAAAATCATTTACACTCGATGAAACAGTTTTCATCACATCTGTATTAGATAATCAAGGGGACAAGACATTTGATTATACAGTATCTTTACGCTATCTGAAAGCTGAAATTGGTGAATGGTCTCAATGGAATTTTGCAAAGAGTCAAATCAATGCTGGTGATATTGCAACTGTAACTTTACCATTCTTAAAAGCTAGTGAAATAAAAGATACTCAAATACAAATACAATTATCTGATGATTGGGGAATTGTTTACACATATGATTATACACCTCAAGTATCAATAGAATCTGAAGAGATACAAGAACAAAAAATATTATTTCCTTTTGTAGATCCTAAAAAAGATCCTCAACATTATATTGATAGATACAATAATGAACCTATCTACAAAAAATGGTTTGATACAAATTATTTTGGACATACAATTGAAGAGGCTGTAGGAATTAATTCTGAATCAGAAATAATCTCATTACCGCAAAATAATACTATTCCTCAATGGGTAAAAGGAATTTTTGCATTTTATGTCAATGGTGGAATTGGTGATGAGGAATTAATCGAAGCTTTACAATTTCTAATCAAAGAAGGTATAATTCAAGTTTAGTTAATTTGAGATTTTTTGGAATACGCCAAGAAATCCTTTTGGAAGTTCAAATACTTTTACTCAAATATATCACTAATGCAATAATCTTATATTTTTTCATTTCATTCTTTTTTTGTTTCAATTATAATCTATACATGTTAGAAAATGATTTCATCCATTTTTTATTATTTGTGATTTTCTAATTGGTTCTAGTTGTAATAAAATCTAAGTTGTTTTTTTATTTTCTTGAACTTGTTTTCTTACATTTTAGCTATATTGCAGTCTACATAAAGGTATAGTTTATTACTAAATGTTTATTACATGTGATATATTAACCATAGTGTAAAAGTATATGGCTAAAGTGAAGCTAGATGGGTATCAATGCGAACGATGTCAACATACATGGATGCCTCGTGAAACAACTGAGGGAGAACCTGTGATATGTCCAAGTTGTAAGAGTCCTTATTGGAACAGACCTAGAAAAATAGGGAAAAAATCAAAGTGATGATTATGGCAGTTAATGGTAAATCAAAAAAAATTGATTATTCTAATTGGTCACAAACTGAATTAATCAAAGAGATTAAGAAATTAGAAAAGAGAAAAAAATATGGCATAATTTGGGATGAAGAAAGAACCAAAGAAGTTTTTGAAGAACAAGTACAAGAAAAACTACCAGTTCTAAAAGACGTTACAAAAAATGGAATTGAAGATTCATCAAAACCAAATAATATTTTGATTGAAGGAGATAATTATCATGCACTTTCAGTTTTGAATTATACCCACAAAAGAAAAGTTGATGTAATATACATTGATCCTCCATATAACATTGGAAAAGAATTTCGATATAATGATAAACTTGTTGATTTAGAGGATAGTTATCGTCATAGTAAATGGCTTTCTTTCATGTCAAAACGTCTAAGATTAGCAAAAAAATTACTGAAGCATACAGGTATTATTTTTATTTCAATTAATGATAATGAAGTTGCCCAATTAAGAATTTTATGTGATGAGATTTTTGGAGATAAAAATTTCATTTCTTGTATTGTAAATGTTAACAACCCTAAAGGTAGATCTGATGATAAATATATTGCACGTGCACATGAATATGTGTTAGTTTACAAAAAGAAAGATGCTATGGTATTTGGATGGAGTTTAAATGAAAAAATTCTAAAACGATATAACAAACTTGATAAAAACAGAAAAAAGTATAGAGAAATTGATCTTCGTAAAACTGGTGATAATGATCGTAAAGAAGATAGACTTAATTTATTTTATTTTTTCTTATACAATGAAAAAACAGGAGATTTCTATGCAACTAGAGATGAAAAAATACCAAAAAATTATCTTCAAATTATTCCCATTAAAGAGAATGGAGATTTGGGAAATTGGCGTTGGGAATTGGATAATGCCAATTTGAATAAGAAATATCTTATACCTAAACTCATGCCTACCCGAAAAATTTGGTCTGTTTTTGAGAAAGACTATCTTGATCCTCAACGAAAAATTAAACCTACTAGTGCATGGACTGATACATGGTCTAATAGTGAAAGAGGAAGCAAACAATTTATTGAATTAGGGTTTGATAAATCTGATTTTCTAAATCCAAAACCTATCGGATTAATTAAAAAAATTTGTGAATATTCATTAGACAAGAATGGCATCATTTTAGATTTCTTTGCAGGTTCTGGAACTACAGGTCATGCAATTTTAGATCTAAACAAAGAGGATGGGGGAAATAGGAAATTTATACTCTGCACAAACAATGAAAACAATATCTGTACTGATGTATGCTATCCAAGACTCAAAAAGGTTATCAAAGGTTACAAAAATTCAAAGAATGAAAAAATAGAAGGATTAGGTGGCAATCTCAAATATTTCAAAACATCATTTGTTGATTCTGAACTTACAGATCAGAACAAGAAGAATTTGGTTGAACAATCAACTGAAATGTTGTGTATAAAGGAAGATTGTTTTGAATTAATAAAAGAGGGGAAACAGTTTAAAATCTTCAAAAATCATAATGATAAATATCTTGGAATAATTTATTTTTATGAAGGGATAAAACCATTAAAAAAAGAAATTCTAAAATTAAACAAAAAAATCAATACATACGTATTTTCATTGACTGATGAAATAGATGTTGAAGAATTTATAGAGGTCGATCAACTAGTAACTTTAAAACCAATACCTTCTGCTATACTAAACGTATACAGGAGGATATTTGCGTATGTTCAGATTAAGAAACTACCAAGAAAAACACGTAAGTGAGTTTAAAAAAAAAGTAGATGAATTTCTCAATTTAGAATCAAATAAAGTCTGTGTTTTCAAATCACCAACTGGTTCTGGTAAGACCATAATGATGGCAGAATTGATTAAAAGACTTGTAGATAATAGATCTGATGGTAAAGAGATTGCATTTATTTGGATTACTGTTCACAAACTACATGATCAAAGTAAAGAAAAACTAGAAAGATATTATGAAGATTTACAAACTGTAGATTGCTCATCTTTTGAAGATTTACAAGATAAACAAATACATGATAAGGAAATATTATTTTTTAATTGGCAGAGCATAAATCAGGAAAAAAATATCTACATACGAGAGAATGAAAATGAGTTTAATCTATCAAAAGTTATTGAAAATACAAAAGATGAGAATAGAGAAATAATTTTAATCATTGATGAAAGTCATCATACTGCAAGCTCTGAAAAATCACAGGAAGTTATTCAAACAATAAATCCAAAAGTAACAATCGAGGTTTCAGCAACACCAAAAATCTCCAATACTGATTATGTACAAAGTATTGATCTTCAAGAAGTCAAAGAGGAAGAAATGGTGAAAAAATCTATCAGATTAAATCCTAAATTAAGTAATATCGTAGATAGTACGACAGATGAATTAATCATAAAGTCAGCACTTAAAAAAAGACAACAGCTAAAGAATAGTTATGAAAATGAAAACTCCGATGTGAATCCACTTGTTCTAATACAACTACCGGATTCACGTAAAGGAATGTTAGATAGAAAAGATCAGGTAATCAAAATGTTAGATTCAAAATTTAATATAAATACAGAAAATGGAAAACTTGCAATCTATCTTTCTGATAAAGATAATAAAATAAATCTTGAAAATATTGAAAAAAATACTAATGAAGTAGAAGTATTAATTTTTAAACAAGCAATAACGGTTGGTTGGGATTGTCCACGTTCATCAATTTTGGTGTTATTCAGAGAATGGAAGAAGTTTGAATTTTCAATACAAACTATTGGAAGAATAATTAGAATGCCAGAAATAAAACATTATGACAATGATGAATTAAATCATGCTTATGTTTATACAAATATTGAAGAAGTACAAATCGCTGAAGATGTAACAAAAGATTACATTACAATCTATGAATCAATAAGAAGGAATGATCTTAATGATTCAGTTGACTTAAAATCTATATACATAAAACGACAACATAAAAAGACACGTCTTAACGCAGAATTTCGTAAAATATTTTCCACAGTTGCTAATAAACAACATGTTATAGATAAAATATCATTAGATGTTACTAAACTTAAGAATAAAATAATAACAGATGCAGAAATCATACAACTAGATAAAGAGCAAAATCTTCAAGGTGGCTTATTATCTATAAAATTAAGTCCTATGGATTTGCAAAATAGATTTGATGTGTTTGCAAGAGATATGGCAGAACCATTTGCAAAAGAACACTCTCATGCGGTTATCAAGCGTTGTATTCATCAATTTTTTAAAGATAATACAAAAATCACTGATCTTATGGATATGGAAACTATAACACTTTCTCCAAAAAATAAGAATTTTTTTATCAAGACAATTAATGATGCAAAAGATCAATTCATACGAGATGTTGTAGAAAAGATTGAACATGAGATTGAAGACATTCCAAAGTGGAATATCCCAGAAAGTACAGAATACACCAAAATCTACAAGGAAAAAAATTACAAAAAATGCATAATGTTACCAGCTTACATTAAAACAGATATAGAAAATGAAATCAGATTTATGGATTTTCTTGAAGAAGAAAATGAGGTAAAATGGTGGTTTAAAAACGAGGTAAGTGATAAAAAATACTTTGCCATAAAATATGTTGATCCTGACAGTGGTGAACCTCGTGCTTTCTATGTTGATTTTATTGTTTTCATGAATGATGGAAAAATAGGATTGTATGATACAAAAGCTGGATTTACAGCTAAAATTGCTAAACCAAAGGCAGAAGCATTATCAAAATATCTCAAAGACAACAAATCAAAGAAAGTATTTGGCGGGATTGCAGTATTTGAGAATGGTGAATGGTTGTATAATGATAACAAAGAATATGAGTATAATGATAAGGATTTTTCAGACTGGAAATCTTTGAGTTTTGATTGATTACTTCAAGTACCTGCTTAACACCACATGCACCAAATTTAACAACACTTTGAAAAGTCTTTGAGATTTAACAATGTAATTAATTACATCTTATATCTCGAATTGAATATTGGATGGAAACGCCACGAGTTTGGAAGTGTAATTATGTTATAGTGTTAAGTTTGAATACCATCAAAACTACAAAAAATGCATGAACTTCAAGGAATTTTGGAATATATTACAAGGTGAATTAAAAAAGAAAAAAGAATTCATGACTTTAAAACAGAGGAAGAAGTTCAAGGCACATTTTGAATATAATACACATGGAGAATTAATAGTACGTGTAACCACAAAATATGGAGAGCCTCGAGGTCAAATACCATCTAATGAATTTGAGGGAGTATGGAATAATGCAAAAGGTCGTTCACGCGAAACCAGATTTGTAAATGAGAAAAGACGACTAGAACCATATCAGACGAAGAAAGGAGGAATTGGTAAATCCATGAATGTATCATATATCACTAAACTAATTGATCATATAGTGAAAGATCATAATATGAAATAACACCAACAATATTGTTGTGTTTTCTCATGATATTTTTCATCTATATATTTAGTAATTAGATGACGTCTCTTTCTAACCGTCAATGACTTCGTTGTTATCTCATTTGCTTTAGCATATTTTCATCATATTCATTTTGATTTTTTTGATTGACTATTTCTATCTGAATACCATTAAAATTCTTCAATTTGTGCAAGAACCAGATCAGAAATACTCCTATTGATATCCATATTCCATTTGGTATGATGGAAATTAACCCCAGAATTATTATGAATACAATTAATTTCATAGTGACTTTGTAGGTGGATGTTAATACATATCACTTGCTACTCTTTCACAGATTTTATGATACTTGTAAAATTTTACGTTATTGTAAATTTTGTAATTTCATACAAGTAATTACTATATCGTGTTACTAAGAGTATCAAACATGAAAATACAAACTAGTCTTTTTAGAACTTTAATTGGATTTGATGGTGGAATACTAGTCCAAGAAAAGAGGAATAAAAGAGGCGGGTCTAAAGGGATTCGGACCCTTGACAACCGGATTAAAAGTCCGGTGCGCTACCTGGCTGCGCCATAGACCCTC
>ENA-OREN01003383-OREN01003383.1-marine-metagenome-genome-assembly--contig:-NODE-3383-length-14927-cov-6.767407_pt1 | contig 14927 bp, 16 predicted proteins | sample MGYA00248624_ERZ508555 | MGnify/ENA primary metagenome ERZ508555 (study PRJEB26222, sample SAMN06267773) | marine metagenome | isolation source: Saanich Inlet, British Columbia, Canada | place...
AAACTCAACAAGCCAAAAACTAAAAAGGTCATGGCTAAAATAAATAAAATTGTAATCAGCTGGTCAAAGTTAAAGCTGACTTCTGTCGCAATAAAAATCATCGCGATCAACACGCAAACAAAGAGAGCGGACACGGTGGTTAATGCAATTGCCCAATGCGTCCACTTAGAGCGTTTAATTAGATACTCTATTTCCCTCTTGTGTTCCATATTGAGCTTTTTGGGTCCCTCATTTAATATTCTGTACCGATCTACAATTCTTGAGAGTCTTGTCGCCATGACAGCCAAAATAGCTCCTATACCTGTCAGCAAGAAAGCAGGAGCAACAGCTAGCTGAATAACCGTTGCAACTTCAGCAAATTCAATCATATCTTTTTTTTCTTTTTAAAATTTTATTCTACCACTTAAATTTTTTATACCTTAAGCCTTGGTGAAGGTAAATTTTTCTTTTGAAAATCCTACCTCCACCTTGTCTTTCGCATGAAAATCACCTGCCAGAATTTTTTTGGCCAAAGGATTTTCAATCTCAGATTGTATAGCTCTTTTTAATGGCCTTGCACCAAAAGCTGGATCGAATCCTGCCTCAGCAATTTTTTTAATTGCCTCTGAATTAATTTCAAAATCCATTTCCATTGCAAGCAATCTTTCACGTAATTTTTCTAGCTGTATTTTAGCAATAGACTGAATATTTTTAGCCTCGAGTGAATGAAAGACTACGATTTCATTGATTCTATTTATAAACTCGGGTTTAAAATAATTTTTAACCTCTCCCATAACTGCCAACTTCAGGACCTGATAATCTTCATCTGCCTTTGCTTGAATCATTTGAGATGCCAAGTTTGATGTCATGATAATGACCGTATTTTTAAAATCTACGGTCCTGCCTTGACCATCTGTTAATCGACCATCATCCAATACCTGCAATAAGACATTAAAAACATCAGGGTGAGCTTTTTCAACCTCATCGAGCAATATTACGCTGTATGGCTTTCTTCTGACTGCTTCGGTTAAATACCCTCCTTCATCATATCCAACATATCCTGGAGGGGCCCCAATAAGCTTGGCTACTGAATGCTTTTCCATAAATTCACTCATATCAATTCTAATTAACTGATCTTCAGAATCAAACAGGAATTCAGCCAGTGCCTTTGTTAGCTCCGTTTTTCCAACGCCAGTAGGTCCTAAAAACAAGAAAGAGCCATAGGGTTGATTTGGATCACTCAAACCTGACCTTGATCTTAATATGGCATCAGAAATTGTGGTCACCGCCTCATCTTGACCCACGACACGTTGATGAAGTTTTTCTTCAATATTTAAAAGCCTATCTCTATCCCCTTGTAACATTTTTGAAACAGGAATGCCCGTTGCACGGCTAACCACCTCTGCAATCTCATCTGCCCCTACTTCAGTTACCAGCATCCTTGGTTTTTTTTGGGCTTTATTTTCATTCTTAGATGCTTCCTTTAATTGAGATTCTAATTCAGGTAACTCACCATATTGAATTTTAGATACGGCTTGCCAATCTCCAGCACGGTTTGCTTTTTCCATTTGAAGTTTAGCCTGCTCAATCTTTTCTTTAATGTCATGAGTACCTCTTAATAAAATCTTTTCAGATTTCCAAACAGCCTCTAAGTCATTGAACGCTCTTTCACTTTCTTTAATATCTTGCTCTATTGTTTTAAAGCGTTTTTTTGAGGCTTCATCTTTCTCTTTTCGAACTGCCTCTTTTTCAATCTTCAATTGAATAAGTCTGCGCTCAAGTTTATCAAGAGCTTCAGGTTTTGAGTCAATTTCAATTTTCACGCGTGAAGCAGCCTCATCAATGAGATCAATTGCTTTATCAGGTAAAAATCTATCGGTAATGTAACGTTGAGATAGCTCAGCCGCTGCTACAATGGCAGGATCGGTAATTTCGACGTTATGGTGTATTTCGTATTTCTCCTGAAGCCCCCTTAGAATAGCAATTGTTGCCTCAATAGTTGGCTCTTGAACAATGACCTTCTGAAAACGTCGTTCTAACGCAGCGTCTTTTTCAACGTACTGTCTATATTCATTTAAAGTAGTAGCTCCCATACAATGTAATTCACCTCTAGCTAGCGCAGGTTTAAGCATATTGCCAGCATCCATAGCACCCTCGGCTTTACCAGCACCTACCATCGTATGAATCTCATCAATGAATAAAATAACCTGTCCATTTTCCAATGAAATTTCTTTTAAAACAGCTTTTAGTCTCTCCTCAAATTCACCTCGGTATTTTGCACCTGCTAGCAGTGAAGCCATATCAAGTGATAATATTTTTTTATTCTTTAGTGATTCAGGAACTTCATCATTAACAATACGCTGAGCTAACCCCTCAACAATTGCGGTTTTTCCAACGCCTGGTTCTCCAATCAGTACGGGGTTATTTTTCGTTCTTCTTTGAAGGACTTGCATCGCTCGCCTAATTTCATCGTCTCTTCCAATAACTGGATCTAACTTGCCTTGCTGTGCCCTCTCGGTTAAGTCTAAGGTATATTTCTTTAAGGCTTCGCGTTGCCCATCAGCATTTTGTGAGTTGATATTTTCATTTCCCCTGACCGACATTATTGATTTTTTAAGTGAATCTTTATCACATCCAGCTTCACGTAATAATTTACCCGTTTGGTTTTTGTCATCCATTAATACAAGCAAAAATATTTCAGTTGAAATGTAGTCGTCCCCTTGTTTAAGGGCTAATTTTTCAGTCAAATTTAAAAGACCATTTAATTCTCGGGAGATACCAATCTCACCATCCTTTAAATCTACCTTTGGCAGGTTTTGAATTGCGTTATTCAATGACTCTTTCAAATTTTGAGTTTTACAACCTGCAGAGGACAATAATGATAATTCATCTCCGTCTGTTTTCTCTAACAATGCATAAAGCAAATGAATGGGCTCGATAGCCGCATTATCATTTACGTTTGCTAATGTTTGCCCATCAGCAATTGCTTGTTGAAATTTTGTTGTCAATTTATCAAAACGCATATTAATTGTTTCTCCATTATTTAGGTTACCTAATATATATTGTGCCTTTTTTTATAAATACAAGTCCCGTCAAATTTAGGGATTAAGATATGGGAAGAGAGGAGTCTTGGATATTACTTAGAACTATTGGTAAATTACTGAGGGTGAATTAAATAGGTACTTATTCGTTTGGTATATAAGGTTGGTTTAATGTCTGATTAACCTTACTTTCATAAGCATTTTTAAAGTAGCCATGGGTTAAGAATGAAGCAGTTATAAAGCCAGCAGCAAAAATTAAAATGAAGATGATAGTTGTCTTAACATTTTTCATAACTTTGCCCTTACTCCCTCTCTTCCATGCCTTCCATATCCAATAAAATCCTATCAAGGTTAATATTGCCGCTATCAACATCACATAAGGATTGCTAGCTATGGCCGCGCCACTCGCGCCAAAAATTAAAAATAAGAATCCATTTATATAACAAGCTGGGCACATTACGTTGATGTATTTTTCATGATTTATAAAGATTAAGTGATCTATAGGTACCCGCTTGTGGAAGGGTAAAACCACTTTTGATGATTTTTAAAAAAGAAAAAAACCACAAGCGAGATATACTTTTAATGACAACTATATCGTTTGATGAGTTCATTCTTCTTTAAAACATTTCGGGTATAATCTCTTCATTAAAAAAAGGAGAAGGATTATGAAAAAATTTTTATCATTGTTATTTTTACTTGGGTTTATGAGCAGTGCTTTTGCAGATGAAGAGTTTTACGGAAAAATAGAAAGTATGCCTGAGAATTCTTTTGAGGGTGAATGGATCATTGATGGCAAGTCATATCAGGTTACGAGTGAAACTGAAATTGATGAAGAAGATGGAAACGCAAAAGTTGGTGCCTGCGTCGAGGTTGAAATTGATGGGGGTGAAAAAGATTCTGGTGCAGTTGAAGAGATAGAGGTTAAAAAGTATAGCTTCTTATGCAGCGTCTATAAATTTATTGACTAAAAGCTTAATTTTTATAAAGGGTAAAAAATGTTATTTCATTTAGATTTTCGCGTTGAATATTCAGCCGAAATGTCACAAAATGACCTCTTTGACATATGGTCTGAAGAGGCAATTGCTGCAGTTGGTGCCAAAAAGGCTGGAGTTGTAGTTGATCTTTGGAAAGCCGTTGGAGATCGCCGTGTAATTGCCATAATTAATGTTGAAAGTATGGAAATGCTTGATCAGATTTTACTTGATCTACCCATAATGAAACGTATGGGACAGCATGTCAAAGTGGATGTTACCGCCTTAAGAACTTACGAAGGTTTTGCCGCGGATGTGAATGAGCGCCTAACTAAATAGTTTCGAGTTAATTAAATTTATTCCAAAAGTGTATTGAAAACTTTCTAAAGAAAAGTGCATTTAGTAATATTGGAAAAAAAATACCTAATACAGAAGAAAGAATAACCCACTGGGCATCACTGACATCCATTAAGCGCATTTTTTTGTCAACTAACCCTAGGATTAAAATAGCCATACCAAATAAGTAAGATAGGTTGACAAGAGTGTTTGTATATTTACTCATATAATGCCTAAAATTAATTCCTTTTCCATTATAAGCTAGCAATATTTATTTAAGAAAACTCCCCTTTTTAAGGGGAGTTTAAAATATCATTTTTTTACTAAAAGGTACCGGTCACACCAAATATCACAGCACGACCCCCCGCTGGCGTTTTATCTTTTATGATTGATGTACTCTCTCTTTGGGTTGAATCAAGTAAATTGGTACCCTTGACTGAGAGAATAACATTAGCTTCTACAGGAAGTGCATAACTTGCATAAGCAGATATATCAGTGTAATCATCAGTCTTATATTCATTTTCAGCAAGCTTATCTTGCTCAAAAACGTGCATGACCTCTACCCCTGTATTAAACCTGTTCCATTGAAAGTTATGACCTGTTCCAATTCTCATCGCAGGCATCAGTGGTAAATCACCTCCATCCCTATTTTTGCCGCGAACATAGTCACCCCAAATATCTGCAGTGTAATTTGTAGTTATTTCTCTGCTTCCCTCAAATTCATAACCATAAAAGTCTGCTGGGACACTTTGATATTGATAGACGAGTAACGCCTCTTCTTCACCTTCATGCTCGTGATATTGAACAGTGCCGGTATTGATTTCAGCAATATAGTCGTCAAATCGTGTAAAAAATGGACTGAAGGACAACTTAGTTTTTCCATCCTGCCATGAAATGATTGTGTCAATTCCATTAGATTTTTCTTTCTTTAAATTCCTATCACCTTGTTCGATGGTCTCTGTTGCATGATGTTCACCATATATATAGAGCTCATTCATAGCAGGCGCTCTCTCTGTGTGATTTAAATTAACCGATAACGACCAATTTGGATTTAAATTAAAAATAGATCCGATGGATGCATTGGTAATATTAAAGTCCTCTTCTGATGCATCAAAGGTTGTTTCACTTTCTTCACCGCCTGGTTCTGTTGCTCCATTATCACTAGTGAAGCTATTAGCATCATATTTCGTATAACCTTGCCTAAATCCAAAACTAATAGTGTGATCATTAAATTTAAAATCTTCCAAGAAATAAATAGAGATGTCTTTATTCTGGTTATTTGCAATCAAAGGTTTACCCGCATCCTTTGAAAACCTACCCTGCCCTGCATCGATTCCAATTACACCGGGAGTGTTAAAAAATAAGTGAGTAAATTCAACTTTCCCATCAAACTGTTTATCAATGAAATCTGTCCCGATTTCACCCTCAGGCTCTACCTCTTTGTGATAATATTCAGAAAAGCCAAATGCAAACTTAAAGTTATCAATATTATCTGCAATATCTTTTCTTTCCATTTTAAAGTCATACTTATCTACATCCATATCGATATAAGCACCATCTTCAAGCGGAATCCCGTATTCCATTTGGTGGTTTGAGTAAGAAAGACCCGTATAGCCTTGATCGTTAATTTTAGAAATACCAACAGAACCACCTTGGCTTTCAACATAGGAATTGGTTAACGTTCCATCACCATATTTATCTCTTGGGTATTCTTCTGGCTCGGCTTCATTCAAATATTTGGATACTGATAGACCTGGAATTTTTAAGTTTTTACTGGAACGGTCGTAACCATCCAAATGAATCATTACATCATTGATACCATAATCAATTAAAAATGAACCCGCCTGCTCATTATTGGCACCACCTGTCCCCAAGTCGTAGGCTCCCATTAACCCTTCATAGTATTCACTGTGAATTCTGTTATCGATGATGTTAACCACCCCACCCGTAGCACCGCCGCCATATATGACAGCTGCAGGACCTCTTACGATTTCAATTTGCTCGGCTGCTAGTGTATCAATAGCTACACCGTGATCTCCAGACATAGCTGAGACATCATTAATTTGAATGCCATTATTTAAAATTTGCACACGATTGTTGCTCATACCTCTAATAACTGGTCTTCCAATAGCATCCCCAAAGGCGGCATTAGAAACACCTGGTGTTCCCTCTAAAGTTGCACCAAGAGACGAATCTCTTATTCTACTTAATTCTTCACCATTATAGATTTGAATGGGTTTTACCATTTCATCATTCGATAACATTAATGGGTTTGCAGTTACAGGGACCTTTTGTAATTGGACATGTCCAACCCCATCTGCATATGCACTCGTACCAATTATTGGTAGAGCGAATAATAAATATTTTAAACGCACATTATTTCTCCTAAAAATAAATTTTTAATTAAACTTCTTTAAATAAATTTTTAGGTTTTTAAGGAGCTCGGGATTGGTATGCGGCAATACCAAGGGAGAATGCATCTCTTACGAGGTAATTGTCGTTAATTTGAAATGTTTGATTAAAAGAAAAATCAAAATCAGCGGAAAGATTCGTAGTTTTGGCTGAATGGTCCGTGACTGTAAATGTACAATCCTCACATTCTATTAAATTATTATTTTGAACATCATCATGGTGGTCACTATCATGATGCAAATCTTCAGTATGCTCGTTATCATGATATAAATGCTCAATATCATGCGTGAAGCCCACCTGTATATTAAATAAAAGGCTTAATAAAATTAGTATGAATGATAGATTTTTTTTCATATCCTGCGAATCTTATAATATAAAACCATTTTTTTCAAATGGCTTATATTCTATTTGATAAATTTAAAAAACAAAATATCCTCAATGAAATATAGTGAATACAAGTTGTATAATTTGCCTAAATTCATAAATATATTAATGTATCAATGATAAAAAAAGGAAATCCACTTAGTCTAAGCACCTTATTTTTCACTGAAATGTGGGAGCGTTTTAGTTATTATGGAATGCGGGCACTTCTTGTTCTCTATTTAGTAAACTCATTAAACTATAGCGAATCTGACGCACTGCATATTTATGCTGTCTATACTGGTTTGGTTTACCTTACACCGCTTATTGGTGGCTATCTTGCTGATAGATTTCTCGGCGCCCAAAAGTCTATATTTATTGGTGGCTTGACAATGATGATAGGTCATTTCCTGATGGCGTTTCCTGATTACCTTTATCTGGCAATCGGAATGCTCATCATTGGAAATGGTTACTTTAAACCTAACATTAGCTCTTTATTAGGGCGGCTATATAAATCGAATGACCTGAGGCGTGATAGTGGGTTTAGTATTTTTTACGTAGGTATCAACCTAGGTGCATTTCTAGCCCCCCTTATAGTGGGTTATGTCGGAGAAACCATTAATTGGCATTACGGTTTCGCAATCGCAGGTTTTGGAATGCTGGCCGGCCTCGTTCAATTCTCTTATGGTCAGAAAAAGATAATCAACGAAGATACAACAAATCAATCTAAAAAATTAAAGTTAGCAGATTGGAGTTTGATTTCAATAATTTCCATAATTAATATCCCACTTATCTTACTCATCCTCGAAATAAATCAAGTGTTAAACAACTTCTTTTTTGAAATCCTTTTAGCTTCCATTGTTATAATTTTTTCATACCTCTTTACAAGAAAAAAACAACTTCTCTCAGCAAAAGAAGATCTAAAAAAAATTATTTATATTGGCGTACTTTCAATATTTGTAATATTTTTTTGGGTAGGTTTTGAACAAGCAGGTGGATCGCTAACGCTATTTGCAAATAATTCGGTTGATAGAAACTTCCTTGGATTTATCATCCCAGCCTCATTTTTTCAATCTATTAACCCCCTAATTATTATTTTAATTGGGCCCATGATTGCAAACTTTTGGTTAAGAGTTGATAGAAGCAAAAATAATATCAATACACCCCAAAAAATGGGGTTAGGTCTACTTCTACTTGCAGGAGGTTTTTTTCTTATTACAGTTGTTAACAGTGCCAGTGATACATCTATTAGCCTATGGTGGCTTGTTGGGGTCTACTTTTTACACACCCTAGGCGAGTTATGCCTCTCCCCTATTGGTTTATCGATGGTATCCAAGGTGTCTCCTAAAAAAATTGCATCACTCATGATGGGTTTTTGGTTTTTATCATCAGCAGTTGCTAACTTTATGGCAGGCAAATTACCAGCAGTTTTAGAGTCCAATAATTTGGATTTATTCACATTTTTAACTGTCACATCATTAGTTGCTGGATTATTGCTACTTTTAATATCTAAATTTATGGAAAAATTAGTTAAATGAAAAAATTTTTATGCTCTATCTTTTTAGTTATTTCAAATTTTGCTTATGCCGAAATATGGGAGTTTGATGCCGTTCTCAACGACAAAGTGATTGGGCAACATACCTTTATTTACGAAGATGGAAAGACAGTAAGTGATGCAAATTTTAAATTTGAATAATTTTTAATGGATTTTATTTATCAACATAAATCCGCTGAGACATGGGAGGATGGTTGTTTAAAAACAATATCAAGCAAGACGGATGATGATGGAGATTTATTTGAGGTCAGTGGTCACATTGAGGCTAATCAGTTCTTAGTCACAACTAATAATGAAACCGCAGAGCTTCCATTGTGTGTCATGACTTTTGCCTATGGTAACCCCAAAATCCTTGAACAAAAAAAACTTATGAATTCACAAAATGGTGAGTATTTAGATGCCGATATTCAATTCCTAAAAGAGGAAAATTATAGGGTTAAGGGAAAAGAAATTCTTACGAGTTTATGGAAAATTGAAGCGAAGAGTGATGACGGAAATTTGCTTATTCACTTATGGTACGATGAAAATATGAATTGGGTTAGCCTAAAAAGTCAGACGCCAATTGGTGATATGCAGTATTACCTTAAATGAATACACTCTTAGCGTATATACAATTTATTTTTATCGGGCTTGTTATTTATGGTTCAATTTTGAACTTTGGCAACATTTCAATTAACACAAGCATGTCCGGTATTGTTGCTCCGATATTGGCATGGTTTGCTGGAACTGGTTTAAGAGCCTCTTTTAATAGCGAAAATAATAATCAAAAAAAAGGTAGCATTTTTATGGCTGTTATTATTTTGGTAATCAGCTATCTTTGGATCAATTCAACAGGATATTGGTTCGTTGCTCACGTAATTGAAATCTCAGGAAAAAACTTATTAATAATTAGTTTCTTTATTGGATTTTTAGGTACAACAAAGTCCATAACCGAAATAAATGCTAAATCATAGGGATTCTATTATTTACACTTACCTTTGAAACTTTTTCTAAATGCATAAATAGTATTTGCTTTAGCGTTTGTTTTATCTACCCTATTGAATTCATGCGTCCAAAATATTTTATTCTTAAGGGTATTAATTTCTACTTTATCAATTTTAATTGTTTGAATCTCTCGACCTTCGATTAAGGCATTTGTTGAAAAGTTTTTGGCTCCAGTAATATTATTTATTGATTTAACGTAACTCGTTTCAAGCAAATAATCTTCTGTTAGGTCACTCTTATTATCAAACCATTCTCCGTCTAGCCTCATACCTTGGTTATACAACTGTATACCAATGACTTTTATTTTAACTTCCTTTGAACTAGGATCTTCCTCAAGGTATTTAGTCTCCTCTCCCTTACATAGCAACTCAAAATCATCAGCAAAACCCAACGATGGAAGTAATAATAAGGAAACTAATATTAGCTTCATATCAACGAACCCCATCTAATAAGACCTATCTTCTCTTTTACAAAGAGCTTGAAAATTGTTACTCATACTTTTCACATTAGTTTTTTTATTGCGAGTAATTTCTGTCTCATTCAACTCACCCGTCAAAAGATTAACATCAAGACTAAATAAGTTAATACTCGATTCCTCACTATCTCCAGTATCAGCTATCATCTGAGAAGCTTTAATTGTTCTTGGTGTGTATTGATACTGCTCTGTAATCTTGATATCTTCGTGAGGTGGTCTTTTGGGCGCAGTATATTCTCTATTACTGAAAAAATAACTCCTTCCCGAATTAACTCCAATATATTCCATTGCATTGTCATTAATTTTTAAGAGGACCGACTCAAAATTGGTTACATTGAGTTTTTTACCACTTAAGTTGCGTACTTTCCTTTCACCCTCACATATCAGATTGAAATCCTCACTGAAGACAAGTGAACAAAAAAACATGGGCTATAATAGTAAGATTTTCAAAAACAACCTTTTTAATTTTAAAAACATGTTAATGACCAATAAAGATTTCTTTAATTCCTAGTATTTATTAAAAAAGATAAAAGTCTTTTAGATAAATTCTTTGATGCTCCCCAAATAAAGTGTTACCTTATGTTCCACAGAATGTCTGATAGTGGGGATTTGGATCTACAGATGAGTTTAGAAAAACTTCGCTTGATGATGAAAATTCAAAAGGTTTCTCGAGTGCTGAAAGAAGTTTAAAAAAGGGCTGCATATCCCCCTCTTCTGCAGCTGACAAAGCTTCTTCTACTAGATGGTTGTAAGGAATAATGACAGGATTATATTTGCGCATCATTCTTAATGAAGATTTTATTGGTTTTGAGTTTCTTGATAATCTTGCCTGCCATAATGAAAGCCATTTCTTAAAGACTAATGATTTGTAAATTTCTTTTTCGGACAAGTTTTCATAGGCTAGGTCACGAAAAGTTTCTGTATAGTCAGCTTTTGAAGATTCCATCCACTCCAAAAGGCTCTGAGCCAACTTAAAATCATCTTCCTCTTCTTCAAAAAACCCAAGCTTAAATCTCATACCTGAAATCCAGGCAGAGTTGAACTCACTTGCATATTCATTGACCGCAACTTGTGCTATCTTTATAGCTTCATCAATATTTTGATGCAATAAGGGCAATAGGCTGTCAGCTAGCTTTGTTAAATTCCAATGTGCTGCATGTGCCTGACTTCCATAATTATATCTACCATGTGTATCAATAGAGCTAAATACCTGATCCATTGTAAAAATATCCATAAAAGCGCATGGGCCATAATCAATCGTTTCACCGCTAATGGCCATATTATCTGTATTCATTACGCCATGAATAAAGCCAACATGCATCCATGAGGCGATGAGCTTAGCTTGATTCGTAATAACCGCCCTAAGAAGGCTTAAGTAAGGATTTTCCTCGTCAACAAGTTCAGGATAATGACGTGCTATCGTATAATCAGCTAAAGCCTTAAGGTCTTCTCGATCAAGCATTTTGTTTGCATATTCAAAAGTACCTACTCTTATATGACTTGAAGCAACTCGAGTTAGAATTGCGCCCTTAACCTTAGATGAGCGCATAATAGATTCTCCCGATAATACGACAGCTAAGCTTCTGGTTGAAGGAATATTTAAAGCATGCATCGCCTCACTAATAATGTGTTCACGAAGCATTGGTGCAAGAGCAGCACGGCCGTCTCCATTTCTTGAGTATGGTGTCTGTCCTGAGCCCTTAAATTGAATGTCAAAGCGTTTACCATTTGGTGAAATGTGTTCACCAATTAGATGAGCTCTTCCATCACCAAGAATTGAGAAGTGACCAAATTGATGACCAGCATAAGCTTGTGCAATGGGGCTAAACGATTCCGGTAGCTCATTGCCGGAGAAAAGCCTCGCTAGAGTTTTTTTATCATCATATGGCAAAGTGATATCAAGCTTCTTTGATAATTTTTCATTAAAAATAATCAACTCAGGCGATCTTACTGGCGTTGGGTTTAAGGATGTATAAAACTTTGTAGGTAAATTAGCATAACTGTTCTCTAATTTCCATGTGTCTATTTTTTTCATAACGAAATTTTAAAATAAATATTGATTATGGCCTATAATCTAAGGGTTGATATATATTTAGCAATAGATAGGTTTAAAAATCCTTTATTAATAAGGCTTCAGCTATGAGAAAAAAGTTCGAAATTTAAAAATTGAAAATCCAAAAAACTATATCTTTATTTCTTAAATGATTTATCTTATTTTATTGGTATTATTTTTCTATACTGTTATGCAGTTTGTTGAAACTGTTTCTTTTGGGTCAAGATTAGCAGGAAAGTTGGTCAATAGACTTTCTCTTGGCACTACGTTACAAAATTCTATTTATGTATCCAGTCGTTTATTTTTACCGCCTTTGTTAATAGCTTTATCTTATTTGATTGAGTCAGGACTAAGAATTGAGTTTTTTTTAATTACCTCAGTTGCTTTAGTAGGCGCAGCTTTTATATCTTCTTTGATAGTCTTGGTTAAATTTAATTTTTTTCAGTCATTATTCCAGTATATATTTAAGCAGTATGATGAATCTAACAGTATTCCAAAAGCTATCCTAAGGTTACTTTTTTTAAGAAAAAAAAATAAAATGAAAGTAATTAATATTGAATCTCCCCCAAAAATAAGAGCATTACCATTAGGAAAAATTATAGTTTCTGCTTTTGCATATTTTTTTCTATCAACAGGCTTTCTTATTTCTTTTTCAATAGCAATTTTAATTCCAGAATATAGAATGACAGTAAGTCAATTAACTACTGTATTTCATGGAGTTGGTGCCATTGTTTTGGCTATGTATATAGATCCAATGATATGCAATTCATTAGATGAAAACTTTAAGAGCGATAAATGGTTGGAAAATGTTTATTCAATATTTATTGGCAGATTATTAGCATATATATTAGCTTTCACGGTTTTCTTAAGTTTGTATTCGGTGGTATCTTAAAAAAAAATTTTATTTTAATCAATGCAACAAGAAATTTTTAATACATATTCAGGTGAAGGAAATTTAAAAATAAATGAACAGTAATGATTCAATGGATTGCTGCTTATAACCATTCTGAAATCAACCTCTTGTATTTTCTAAAAACCATTAATTGTAACCAACGCTAAAGTGGCTAATATTTAATCTTACAAATTTTTACCGCAACATCTTTTAAATTTTCGCCCGTTACCGCAAATGCAAGGGTCATTTCGCCCAATCTTAGGCTTATCTCGTATTATCGGAGTTTTTGGGGAGCAGCAAGTTGTGTCACTACAACACGCTTCATTTTCATCAAGCAATTCATTTGGTAATTTTTCACTTCTATCATTCATATTTTTTATCTACAAAAATAAATAATACTTATTCAAAACGAAGAGTTCACTAATAGATTTAAGACTGGTTACAATAAAGACAGCTTACAACATTGAAAAGGTTTATGTTATTGATCTAACCTTTACAGCAGCATTTTTCTTTGCAACAAGAGCAAGTTTTATTTTCGCAGCATTCTGAAGCCTTACAATTACAATTACATTTTTCTTGTGTCATTATTCTTTCCTCATTTTTATCACTCTTATGATAATACTTATTTTAAAAATGTCAAAAAAAAACCCCTTTGTAATTAGGGGTTTGTCTTAATAAAGCTAGGAGAGAAAGACTCAAAAAAATATCTTATTACCAATTATAACGTCAAATAATTTTACTGTTGACAAGGCTAGAGATTGTAAATCACTAGACCAGTTGCATACTCAATATAAAAATACTCTAGGGTATGATTATCTTGTTTATTCAAAATTACCTATTTGCTGGAGCAAAAAACATAAAATTGCGGCCAAAGAAGCTTTGCAAGAAATTGTTGGGCTTCACGACTTAGTTAAAAAACTAAACTCAGACTTAACCGTTTATATGATTCCACCAGGTTGGTCATTTCCTATTCAAAACATTAATGGGCGTAAGTCAGAAGACTACAACTTTGGAGATAACATTGTTGTTACAACCGAACCCCTTCTAAACTTTTTTACTAAATCACTACCTTCGGTAAAATTTGTTAGTCTAGAATCACTGATTTTTAATTGGCTTAAAAATTGTGATGAGTGTGAATATTATTTTCCTGATGACGGCCATTGGACTCCAAAGCTGCATTACAAACTTTCTGAATATTTTAATAAATCTTTTACTGAATAACTTCTCCTTGGAAATCATAGATTTTAATTTCTACATACGTCTTCACGAATTCATAGTCAAAGTTATTATATTTGATAATATTTTTTCAATATACAAATATAGTTAAAAAAGTCAGTATGGGTTTAGGTAGAATATGCCAAAGTAGTTACTAATGTAGTTACTTATCGCTATTTTAGGTGTTCTAGAAAAGCTAAAACCCTCTTATAACAAGGGTTCTAGATGATTGTAATGGTGGAGCTGGGGGGAATCATATTGTTAATATTTAATTAATAAAAACAATAACTTATATACTATTTAACTGACAGTTATCCCAAAAACTATCCCAAAAGTTTAAAATCTAACAATTCAATCATTAAAGAAATTAAAGACTTTCAATTAGTCAACTTTCTGTGCCTTTAAGAACATAGCCTTTTGAAGGGAATTAAAGAAATCTTGGTATATTTCTGGATCTTCAATCGCTTTTAAATGTTGCTGGGCACTCGCTCTAACAGCGATTTGTTTATCATTTTTTTCGCGGACAGTAACAGATAGACGAACCGAATGTTCGTCTGCAAATTTATCGCCTGTTACAACTCCAACTTCTGAATCAGCCTTGCTTATTACAAAACCTAAATCTTGCATTGTTGCAATAATGGATCTTAAAGTTTT
>ENA-OREN01003389-OREN01003389.1-marine-metagenome-genome-assembly--contig:-NODE-3389-length-14898-cov-9.770663_pt1 | contig 14898 bp, 23 predicted proteins | sample MGYA00248624_ERZ508555 | MGnify/ENA primary metagenome ERZ508555 (study PRJEB26222, sample SAMN06267773) | marine metagenome | isolation source: Saanich Inlet, British Columbia, Canada | place...
ACAGAGGAATTATGAGAATTTACTATAAAAGAAGACAGGAAATTATCCAGTCACATAGAGATGGAATTTATATCAGACTAACAGGGTTGTTTGAGTTGTATAGTTTTTGTTTCATGTCTTTTATCTTAATTTGAATAATACAAAGTAATCATGATTCAAGTTAGAATAGTATGTGGTACTTGTCAAAAGATTACTCCTTTTAGTCCAGGGGTTACTAATGAGATGGTAATTGAACCTATGAACTGTATTGTATGTGGTCATTATATTGGTGAGGTTGTGTATTTACCAGATAAGGCAATTTCAAAAACATAAAGTACCGAGGACTAATCTTATTAGTTTATTATGAGTTGAATTGATATGAAAAAATCCCATATTGCTTTCATTGTATTTTGTATTGGGTTTGTTACTTTATTGACCCTATCTTCTGATCCTGATTATGCCGAGACATATGGATATGATTCTGTAATTGGTTCATCAATGGTTTATCTAATTCCATTTGGTGTATTCTATTGGTTGTATCTCAAATTTGAAAAGAAACGTAAAGCAGACCCAACAATTAAGACTTAGATTAACCCTTTCTTAGATTTCTTTAATCCTAAAACATCCTTTTTGGTTTTACCATGTTTTTTCTTGGCACGCTTAGAATCCAATAAATCATATTTTTTGATGTTCTTTTCATCATTAACAATATCGAAATTTTTGTACAATCCCATAATTGAATGGGTGTCTGCATTACCCCTGAATGGTTTATCAGAATCTTTACTTTTTCCTTTTCTATTTCGTTTCTTTTCATTACCCCATGCAATTAATCCCAAAGGCCTTTTTGGTGGCGGTGGTCGTTTGAATTGAAGTATTTCTCTTATTGGTTGGGCTTGATCTAATGGTGAAACCAAAGATATTGCTGGTCTAGGTATGAAGGGTTTAGGAGTTCTAGTTTTTTCTTTTTGTTTTGTGGCTAATGCTTCTTTTTGACTGGTTTTACTTCCTAACCCTTCTAATGTTTTCTCGATTAATACATTCTTGGTTTTTGATTTAGATACAGTTTTGTATGAATTGTTTAATCTGTTAGTTTGTCTTACTAGGTTTCGGGTTACTGTTCTTGCATCATATCTACCAGGTGTTTTGTTAGGACCTGTTAATTGTTCTTCGACTTCCAAGTAAGACTGACTTACTAAATTATTCAAAGTCTGTTTGCTATCTTGTTTCTTTGACTTTTTCTTTTCTTCTTTTTTGTTTAATAATACAAGGCTGTAAGGGGCTTTACCTGTTTTAGGTAATGGTTTATCTTCTAATTGTTTATTCCAATTAACCCCTACTGGTGTTCTATTCTTTGATTCTATATCTTGTAATTTGGTTCTAGTTTTTGCTTTTGGTTTCTTTTGTAATACTGTAATTAGACCGTCTTTACCTTCTGCGATTCTTTGAGCTGCAAAGTCTTCTTTACTAAATCCCCCTTGTTTCTTATCATCTTTGAACATTGAATCATAGTCTATCTTTCTAGAATTCTTTTTCGGTTTTGTTTTTCTTAATGCTCTATCTATCCATAATGAATTATTTCTTTCTGTACTTCCTAGTTTAAGGTAATCTACTATCGGTGTAAAGAACGGTTCGATCTCAACATCCTTTGGTTTCTTAATTTTTACAGGTGGTGATTTTAAACCCTTAGTATTTGTTATTCCTCTTTCTATTCTAATCTTTGTACTATCAAACACTTTTTCTATTGCAGTATCATCTTTTAACAAATCACCCAAGTCTGCTTTTCTTGGAATTGTTGGTTTTTTTACATTAGAAGATAGTATAGAATTCTTACCGTCTGTACTTCCTAATCTTTTGTAAGGTATAGCTTGTTTGTAAAATGGTTCGAGCTCAACATCCTTTGGTGTTTTTTTGTTAAGAATTGTCTTTAACTTAGATGTATCTTCAAAATTACTTTTAGGCCATAGATTAGTATCACTTCCTGTTTTCTTGAATAGTTTACCTTTTTCTAATCGAATTTTGGTACTATCAAATACTTTTTCAATCGCTATGTCATCTTTTAGTAAATCATCCAAGTCTGCTTTTCTTGGAACGTTACGTTCCTTTGTGCTAACTTTTCCTGTTTTCTCATCTTTTGGAATCTGTTTGAATCCCTTTGGTATCTTAACACCGTCTAGAATAGTACCTCTTTTCTTTGTACTTCCTTTAGTGGTTTTCTTTGTTTTTGATTTCCCACCTTTTACAATTTTGTAACCTTTAGGAAGTACGATTCCGTCTAATGGGTCAATGACTTTTTTTGCTGTTAGTTTTGTTATTAATTGACCCAATGGTGATTTTTTAAAATTATTTTTTGGTTTTCTTAATTGTTTTTTTATTTGTTTCTTTACCTTTTTCCTCATTCGGTTTCTTAGACCTTTTTTCGGTAAGATTTTCTTTTTTAGTTTTTTAGATATTTGTAAATTGTTTTTAGAACGTCTAGCTTTTTCTGCGGTGAGTTCAAAGATATTTCTTTTATCATTTGTACTACCTAGTCTTTTGATTGGAATTGTATTCTCAAAGAATGGTTCTAATTCAACTTCTTTAGGTTTTGGTTGTTTAATTTTTGTCTTTAAATTAACAGTATCTTCAAAATTACTTTTAGGCCATAGATTAGTATCACTTCCTGTTTTTTTGAAGAGTTTACCTTTTTCTAAACTAATCTTGGTACTATCAAACCCAAATGGTTTAGTATCATCTGAAAATATTCTATTATGAGTTAGTGTTGATGGTTTGTAATCTGCATCAAGTTTAACATTTTTGTTATTCCCTTTGAATATTCTAACATCTTTTTGATTAGCTGTTAGTTTATTTTGTATTTGTTTTTTATAATTAAATATCTTCATTGCAGTTTCAGACGATATGAAATGAGGTTTTATTTTTTTAGTGTCTGCTATTGTTAATGCTCTATTCCATGATGGGTAAACTTTTGGTCCTTTTGTTACAATAACTGGATTGATTGTAATACCTGTGTTTACTTTTGAGCTCAGTTTTGATAAAACATTTTTCACACCTGTTTTTGTCAAGCCTGTTGGTCTGCCTAGTGTGTATATTGTGAAAAGTGCTGAACCAATAACAGAATCATATCCATATTTAGAGGCATACCCAGATATTTTACTAGGATCTTCGAGAGCTGTATTCACAAAAGTTGGTTTTATTTCGTTTGATTTTCTTTTTTGTTCACCTAAAGTAAATGCAGAAGATATCTTAACTTGTAAATCCTTGGCAGCACTTCCTAAAAAGGCATAAGCATTTGAATAATCAAGTTTGTCTCTTTGTGCTATGTTTGGTGTACCACCTGTAAACTTTGTTGGCTCTACATATTGAGTAAGAATGTTTTTTATGAAAGCTATTCCTGTTAAGGCTTCTTTACTCGCCCCAATTAATCCTCCTGTTATTACATCATGTCTGTTTTCTGCATCTATTTTATCTAAATAATTAATTCCTAATTGAATTGCTTTACCTTCTGCATCTAATTCGATTTGATGACCTTTTGTTCTTGATACTGTTAATGGTTCAACACTGTAAGTATCAAGCCCTAAAGCAAATGCAGCTCGTACCCCTCCAAATCCTATAATTTCATTGGTTCGGGCATTGAAATAATCACCTGTTTTTTTATCAGTGTAAGTTGATTGTCTTTTGAATTTGTTTACATGTCTGCCTTTTGTAATATCATTAATCAGCATTATGCCTTCTTTTGATTGTGTGATTCCTTGCGATTCCACAATTCCTTTCAAGAAACTTTTACTCGGGGTGGTTGTTGATTTGTATTGATTTAAGAAATTATAAAGTGCTTTAACATCTTCAGGGGTTTCTTTTGGTTGTTCTTTTGATGAAAGTGAGCCTAACAGTTCAGGATTAATGATTTGTTGATTATACAAAGTTGAAAGACCTTTGTCATTCAAAGTTTTCATATCATGTGTTAATCCTAGTTCTCTAAGTTGTAATTGTTGATTGTATTGTTCTACTAACTTTAATCGGTCTTCTTCAAGACCTTCTCTGGATGAATAGCCAAAAGCCCTGGTGTCATATTCAAATCCTAATTCCCAAGGTTGAGCTAGTGGGGCTTTTCCTTTTACTTGATTTTTAGTTACTCTATGATCAGTTCCCAAGGTTGAGCTAGTCTTGGTAAAATTTTGTAATCTTTCTCTTTCTGCTTGGTTTGATTTTTGAATCTGTGCGTTACCTCGTTCTCTTAATCCTTCACTGTCAATCCCTGCACTTTTAGAACCAGCATGTGAATTTGATCTTCGTTTTTGTTGAAGTGTTTGATCAAGAACTGTTCCAGCATGTTGAATTCCTTGAATCTCACTAACTGATAAATTTGGATTAGAATCTAGTTTTTGTTTTGCTTCTTGAGCTCTATCGCGTTGCCCTGTTGATTCTTTGAGTGCTTGACGTTTGATTTCACCATTTCCTCTTCGACTAGCACTGCGTCTTCTCTCCATCTCATTATGGAATATTGTTTTATCTAATGCTTTTTGAGCTTGTTCTCTTGCTGCTCGGATAGCTGCATCTTTACCACTGGCCATTATTCTTCAACTCCTTCTCGCCCTTCACGGCCTAAGATTCCATCCATCAATGATTTCTTTGCTTCACCTTTTACAGTGTAGATTTTTTCTTGTTTTTTATTGGCTAGTATCTGGAATGTTGAGGCTTGTGTATTCTTATCATCACGATAAGTCTCAGAAGATTTGCCATCAACTCCACGTTTATGTTCATTTAGTTTTAACAGAATGTCTTTAGCTAATTCTGCTGCTGGTTCTGGTGACATCATGGAATAACATTTTACAGCTAGATTTTCCCATCTTTCAATTAGCATAGCATAACGACCAAAAGGTTTGTTGATGTTATGAGCTTGGAACCAAGCTATCTTTGGGTTAAATTCTGCAACTTTTTCTAACTCTCCTGTTTCTAAATTTCGTTTTTCCTTGACTTCTTGGAATGAATCTATTAGAAAATCAATTGCATCATTTCTTTTTTCCTCAGAATTATAAGACATCTATTGTTTTGCCTCCACTTTCACTGAGTTAATCAGTGGCCTCATTTCAACTGGAAAATCATTGAGATTCACCTTACCGGCATCAATAGCAGCTTTTGCTGATTCAGGAGTTGGGTACTGTGTTAGAACGTCAGTTGGTGGAGGTCCTTGGTTCTGTACTTTGAAGAAATCACCGGCTGCATCAAAAGATGATGTCAACCCCATTATCTCATCAAAAGCACCTGAATTATTGGCCATGTAAAGAACCAGCCCGATAACCGTAATGAGTAACGCAACTGCGATAATCTTAACCCATGCTTTCTTTGATCCTATCGGTGTGTTGTTCACTTTTTTGTTCTCAAAGTCTAATGACTCCAATTGGTCTCCAACCGTGCCTAAAAAGCCTGGATTAACTCCTCTCAAATCATCCTGAATAAAATTACTGATTGATTTTACAGGAGTTACTATTTTCTCAATTCCCAAATTATCAAGATAATTTAATATTATTTCCATTTGATTTTTGAATAGATTCTGGTCCTTTGGAATTATCTTTGCAAGTTTTGATTTGTCATAATTGTTTATTTTCTTGATAATCTCAGCAATATTATGACCTGTAAACTCATCAGTATTCTTTTCTCTACTTCCTAAGAGTTTGAATACATCAGCCATTGTCGAATTAATTTTTGGTAAATGATTCTTTTTTAGAGCATGTTCAATTTCTGTTACTTCTGACTTTAACGGTCTGAAATGATTTGTATCGTACATATAGACCTTGAATGATTTGGTTAATGTTTCTCTATACTCACAGACCTCAGAATCAATTTTAAAGATATACCATTTGTTATCCAGTTTGGTCATAAAATAATCTCCAATAGTATGTTTGATTGGTACAAAGTGTAGACGTTTACTTACATCTTTAATTATTGCAGTAGGATATTTTGGACTAAGTAAGTCCCTACCGTGTAACACTCCCATTAGGTTAACGCCTCTACATACTTATCAAGTTCTTCAATTGTAATATTTTGTTTTCTTCGTCTGCCAGGAGGACCTCTACTTGTTGCACATCTTACACAATAGAAACCGTTTACTAATGTTCTGTTTAGTGAAAAAAACACCTTGACATCTTTCCAAGTGCTACAATGTAATGGTAAGTCACAATGGGTACATCTTGCATTACCATTAGATTTATTGGTTAATCCAAATTCAGATTTTGATATATTCAATTTGTTTCCTCCAAAAGTTTGTCAAATTGTCTCCAGGCATCTTTCATGGCCAAATTGATATCCCAATGGTTTGTGCCATGAGTGAACTGTAAGTGCTGATCAAACTTGTCAACTCCCTTACATTTTTCATTACAGACTTTACAGGTTAGAATTTTGATTTTGTTATGAACAGCCTTTAGATGTCGATCAAAGGTTATCCAGTCGCCAAATTGCTCTTTACAGTGCCTACATGGTGGAATAATCATGCTTTAACCACCTGTCTTTCTGGAAATAATGAAGTTCTAGTTGGGGTTAATTCTAATGCAGCAGCTAAGGAATCAATACTGATTATTTTTTCCTGTTGTACCTTGTCAATTAACTTGACTGCTTGACAGACTTTAGGACTAAACGCGTTTACCCCTTGTTGGATTAATTTTATTTTAACTGCTGTTCTGATTGTATTACCATCCTTGAATCGAGATTTTAAATTATCAAGAAACTCTTTAACATCTTGTGTTTTCTCCTGATGTGCTGTGTTTGATGGACTGCAAGTGTTACAGATTGGATCAATGGATTGTCTGAGTGGACTCACGAAAATACGAGCATTCGAAGTTGATGTAACATATAGAAATGGCCTAAATGGTTTACTCCATTCATAAATTACTTTTTTACCACCACCCATTTTGTAAATGAATTTTCCTTCCCGTATTCCTTGGTCTCTTAAAATTGCAAGGTGTTTGAGTTTTGAAGTATGTTTTTTTCCTATCAAAGATTCAATATCATCTGAAAAATCTACAGTGGATATTATGTTAATCTCCGCTTGCCTCATGAACGGACTAATTGATTTACTATATTGGAATGACTTTAGAAGAATAATACGGATGTCTTTACCCCCTGGGAGATGTCTTATTCGTGCAAGAACATCTTGGACAACATCTAACTCTTTTGTTGTTGCAGAAGCTTTGAGAAAAGCTATATCATCAAATGCCAAAATGGCGTTTATTGGTTTAACATTCTTCATTGTTTCTTCTAGATGCAATAATTCATGTTTACCAAAATACAAACATTGGTACGGGGTTTTGGCAAATTTATGACATAAATGTTGGATTGTAAATATTAATTGAGATTTACCACTCGATTGCTTTCCAATTATGTTGATGCTGATCATATCTTGGTTTGCTGACATGTTAGTTAGTTCTCTACAAATTGCTTGTACGGAATGCGACGCGACCATCCTCGATCCCAGCCAGGTTATTACTGAAGGTTTTCCAGTGGGTTTTTGATTCTCATAATAATTACTTTGAATGTACTCTGTCATTTTTTCTCCTCATGTGAAAATGAACTAATTGGATTTTCCATGTCCTTTCCATGCTCGTCAAAGTAGGCTTTCTGATAGGCCATCAGACCAACATCTATCTCCCTCATGTAGTCAGTAGCCCACTTCATGGACATTTTGTCGATGTTTCTTCTTGCGATCAAGGAGTATTTTGGCTGCTCGTAAATTACTCCAAAAGTCGCATTACTGCCAAATCTTCTATCACTTTTTGGGGTTTCTGATAATAGATTAGCATTTGAGCATTTTGGACAGTTCCAATATCTTCGGGTTGTTTGTGGAACCTGTCTACTTTTTCGATTGAAGTTTACAAGTAATAATGTAAAATTATCAAGTTGTTCTTCAAGTATTTCAATTTCATTTACTGGTATTTCTGTTGGAATTTCATAATATTCTTTTGATGAATTACCTTCATCATCTGTTACTGTCTTTTGTTTCTTTTCAAAACAGTGATTACATTTTCTTATTTGTTGTATGAAAGTTCTTTTTTTATACAACTCATCTGATACTGGTATTGTGTAACGTGATGTTAGTAATGTGTTAAGTGAATGTATGTTGAATGCAATAAGACCCCAGTCTCTTTTTGGATTACTGATTGCAGAAAGTAACCCAGCTGAATACAAATTATATCTTGCCGAGATATCAGGCAAGCTGAAACTACGACCTATTTCAAACACCTCATATGTTGACAGTTTAGTATACTACTCACTATTTGATTCACAGATACATCTAAACAGTATTTAATTTAAGATATGAAATTATTAATAAAAAAGTTAATCCCTTAATTTTTCTAGTGACTAATTATTGGAAATTAATCGAAGTTAATTTCCTTAGTGTTAATCATTAGAATAAACAGATAAGGTGTTTTTTTAATGAATATAATCAAGTGCATACATACAGTGTATGTATCCATGTACATGACATATAGTAATCAGAAAAACATTTCAGATAATACAAACCTCAAGATATTGTTTGATTGAATAGACATGGGGGTTAATTGGATAAGATATTAGTCCTTTGATAGTGATTCTATATTTTTGATTAAACCATGTATTACATTATATCCCATTGACTCCATTGTATTGGCCATCCTATCCATGTCGATTTTAAGACCTGACTCCTCAACCAATTCAATTAGTAATTTCTTAGAATCAAAAGTTACTGGCTTCCAGTTTTCTTTCAAGTAGTCTATTTCAGGTGTGGAAATACCCTCCCATTCAGCCCTAATAGTCTCACTATCCTCATACTCACACTCATCATCTGTCAGATTTATGATATAACTGACGATTTTTTCCCCCTCTTCTTTTGCTATTCTTTCAGCAAATCTAGGGTCTTCGGGATATTTCTCAGTTCTAGTATTATGGACCAATGAAAGCCTAGCTGAATACATTGAATCTTTTGCAGATTTTTTAATCTCAGGTAAATGGTTTGCACTGGCAAATATTTTTATTTTGTTATCAGTGGGTTTAGCTGCCTTGTTGAATTTTCTAATATTAACTTTCTCCTCACCTGTGAGATTTTTAATCATGGTAAACTGTTTCCAGTCTTCGGGTAAGTCTTGAAATACAACTAATCGTTTTCCATCTATCTCACTCATTGTAGCTCTGTCTTCTAAGAAGATTTCCAAGTCAACAGAGTAAGCGTATTCATCTCCCAATACTTTGCATAGAATGTTTAGTATTGTAGATTTACCTACCCTGTTCAAACCATGTATTACAGATATTCTTGAATCTAATCTGCCGTTAAAAATACCTCTCAGCCCTGCATTGAGTCTTTTATGATCAGAGTCTTTTATGTTATCAAATAATTCCAAAAACTCTTTTGGTTCATTTGTTTTTGTTTTTGATAAATAGTTATACTGTTTAAAACCCATATCTGCAATATCATTAGTTTCAGATATCTTGCGAGTATTAACATCAATTTTAATATCTCCAAAAACAATTTCGTCCTTGTTAGTTTCAGGTACTTCTTTTGCACCTGATTTTATTTTCCATAATATTGAATTAAAATCTGCTTCTTCAATTTCGGGATTACTTTCATACAGTTCTTTATTCAATGTGTCGTTAACTGATTCTAGGAATCCTTTTTTATTTTCATAAACAATTGCATTTTTTCCACCCTCACAATAAAATTCTCTTGCATTAAGAAAATCCTGTGCTATTTCAGTTCGGTTAATTGTCTTGGATGCTCTATGTCCTCCCTTTGTAATTTTATCATCCTTATCATAAACCTCATTGATTTTTGTCTCAATGTTTGACCATCCCCTCGTTTGATTTTCCCATTTATCATAGATTTTCTGTATTTTCTCAAAGGCCTCATCCCTCGACAAATTATCCGTATTACACTGTAATGCAGCTTGATGGAAATAATCATTAGAAGTGTGCTCAGTTGGTGGGATTCCTTTTAGAAATTGGTCTCTAAGATACTTGTAACTGCTAGCTTTTCCAGACCCTTGTCTCTTACCAGTGACAGTACATTTTTCACAGATTTCATCCACATAATCATTAAAGTCCTGACCCTTCGCATCATAGATTTTATCATTTCCAACATTTGTGTAAGTTACTTCTCGATTTAATTTGGTATGAAAAATTACACTTCCAGCACCGATACAGTATTGTTTCGGACTTTGGATTTCTATTATTTTTGTATCTTGTACTTTGTAATTGAATAACTCCATTTTGGTTATCTCACCACTTAATCCAATGACAGGAATATGCCAACCATTACCGGTTTCAATAACCATGTAGCCAGATTTTACTAACTCTTCTGCATATTTTCTATACCTTTCTTTATCATCTAAATCTAGAAGGGCTGTACCTTTACCTAGAATTGGTTTGACACCATAGTTTTCATTTTCCTTAATGGTTTGATTTGGTTTAGTATTCTGCCAACCACGACCACCAGCTTTTTGGTCTTTACCATTTGTGTATCTTTCAATTGCAAAACATAGAAAACCATTCTTTCTAAATAATTCAATATAGAAATTTTTTCTAGATACCTGTGCTGTCATTTGAAAGTCTCCTTTGTTAGTCTTGAATATTTTTGGGCATATTCATTATGATAGTGTAAGATATGTTCACCTTGACCTCCATTTGTATTACAATTTATGTCACAAATAGGACATGATTTTATTCTACATTTACAATCAAATAATGAGTTTTTACATTTACTACACTCATTATTGTCTAAAAGAAATTCCACTGCTTCAAATTCATTTAGAAATTCATCTAAACCACTCATTCTTCTTCATCTCCCAAAAAGGCATCAATAGATTGCTCGGTTCGTTCTTCAATTTCTTCAATGATGTTGATGATAGTTTGATATTCTCCACCACATCCACTGCAATAAGATGGTCTAAGTGGGAAAGGTAATGTTTTGTATCTGCAAACTTCACAAAAATGTTTTGTGGGTTTTACAATAAACAAAGCCTTGCATGATGGACAAACATAATCTTGTAATTGCCATCTAAGAGACTTTTCATAACAGAGTACACAAACCATTATCTTAATTCTCCTGAAATAATTTTATCAGCCATATTCATCAAATATGGTTTAAACTCAACCCCAGGATGGTCATAGAGAAAATGACCCCAAATCTGGTTCAATGTGCGATAATGTGAATTTCTACCTTTCACACTGTTGACGTTTTTTTCACAATACCAGCATAATTTAGGCGTGAATTTATGAGAATATACAGGATTTCTCCTTTGTGGGATCCTACTAGGTTTGTAATTTTCATATGTTTTATCTAATAAGAAAATACTCAAAGTATTGCTCCTTTCTTTGCAGTTTGGGGTTTGGTTCGTCTGATAAACGAATCTTTTTTTCTTATTTCAATATTAGAATATTTTTCTGGATTTAGTAATTTATTAACTGCAAGTTGAATACTGGTACTTCTAGAAATACCCCAATCATTTCGAGTTTCATCAAGAAGTTTTACAAGTGTAGGGGGTAATGTTACACTATAGACTTTTTTTGTCTCTTTTTTTCCAGTATTTTTTCTTAAAGTTTTTTGATTCATTTTTTTGCCTTTTTATTATGGAACTAATATCTGGGCTTTTGAATCGGTCTTTTACTTTCTTAGGCTATTAGAAGCTATTAAAATATTATGTAACGTCGACTAGGGTTAACGATTATCTAATTACTGTGGTTTGTATGATTCGATTATACTTTTTACATCTTCCATGATTATTTTTTTTACTTCATCAGGATTTTTAATTTCTGCATCGTAAATCATATGAGTTATCTGATCAGATATTGCATAGAGGACACGGCCTCTTAACATATCGGGAATCGTATCAGTTTCATCTATGGGGTATTGTGTAGTCCAAGTTTGGATATCTTCAACATTAATCATAATTAATCGGATTCACTGTTTTTCTTTGTGGTAATTCCTGTTTTTACAAGTGCATCCAACACAATTTGTTTTGATGTGGTATTATTGTCTAAGGCACGTTGTTTGATGTCTTTAATTACCGAGTTAGGAAATTCAAATAACATTTGTTTCATGTTTGTGTTTTCTTTATTCATTTTATCACTACTCAAGTTAGATTATATTCACAATTTATATAAATATATGTACATATAATTATAGATACATTATTATAGTATATGAATATATATTCATATATCATGCAATCAAAACAACAAATCACAATGGGTAACGACCAAATCGTTGAAAAATGTTGTGAGGACGGCAAATCAATTTTTGAAGTAGATTACATAGTCCTTAAAGACAACAAGAAAGAAACATGGTTAGTGTGTGAAAAACACTGGAACAAACAAGACGAAAAAGGTATGAAATACTGGCAAGTAGGCATAAGCAGTAAGAGGGTGGCCATTTAGAAATGTCTCAAACAATTTCAAAAGATGAGGATGTGTTAACGTGTGTTCATGTTCTTAATAGAACTGCAAAATATGAATACATCCCTGAGCAACCAAAAACAGGTGGGGTTGAATCGTTTACTTGTTCAACATGTCTAGACAATGCACCATCAACTAAACATCTAAGAGTTGTCTGCAAAGATTGTTTTGTCAATACTTGTATAGAACATAATATAATGACAAAACTAAGAGGGCTATTTAGATAATGCCTTCTTTATGTGATATCGAAAACTGTGACAACCCTATTGAGATTAGTTATATCCAGACTTTTCACCTTGGATTTGAACCAACCAAAAAGAGTCCCAAACTAATATCACATCTATGTTTGAAATGTGTAAACAAAATTTACAGATACAAAAACACAATGGTAAGTAATGAGAGAATAAAATGAAAACCCATAATTTTTCTGAAATGAGAACAACAGACGCAGAAGGATTACTTGAATCATATAAAATAATATTAGATGGCAAGAATAAACCCAAATCTAATAAAAATACAAGTATGTTCAAAGCAGAAGTTTTTATCTCTTACAAAATTTCAAAGAAAAACCCACGTGATATTGAAATTCACTATGACTTCTATAACGTAAAATCAGCACGGTAAATCACTTCATCATCATAATGATTATCCCTATTCAATAGGGATAAGATACTGGGAGTCGCAACTACCAATACGTTTAATGATATTAAAAGATTCAAGGAATCACACCTTTTAATAATTTATTTAAAATCTTAATCTTCCCAACTAACTTATGTTTCTGTTTTAGGATTCTAGGATTATCTAATTTTGGTTTTACTTTCCCTCCAAATTCCCACATACCTCTTGTTGCCCTCATTTTTTCATGGTATATTTTTTTGATAACACTGGCTTCATTTCATAAGTAATTGTTGAAGATATTTTTTCTAATCTTTCTACATACACTCTATGAGACATCCATGAAAATTCTACATAGTAATGATAGTCAACCAGAGTTTTAAACTCAAAATTACTATGGGATAAAGCCAGATCAAGCCAATACTTTACACCTTTCTTTAATTCAGGTAACGATAATGATTTTGATTTGATTAACCAGTTATTCCATTCTTCAATTACAGAATCATCCATAACAAACTCGATTGTCAGATATCAGATAAACGAAATGATATAGGCAAAAAATGAAACTCAGTACATTACGGAGCCACAAATCATAATTATTAATTTCAATTTCTAAATTATTTTGAATTTTCTTGTCTTTTTCTAAATGCCTTTAATTCCAAAATTTCTTGCTGCATGTCTTCAATTACTTTATCCTTGAGTTTATCAGACTCCAATTGTATTGATTCTACGAATAGATTGGGTTCTAGTTTGAGATACATTTCACCTCTCTGTTTTTCAGTTAACTGGTAATAATTTGGTAAATACCCATCGTGACCGATTAATCGATTGGCGTATTGTTCTCCATGTGTTTGTGTAGCTTTTGTGAAAAAATACCCTCTCAGGCCATGCAGCGTATAGACTGCCCTGATGGACCCATCAATTTTCTTATCAAGGTTCAATCGTCTTCTAAGATTCATGAAATTTTTCACCTCATTTTTCACACCTGAATAGACAGTAGGATATTTGAGAAATAGATATTCATCTTCACCTGTTTTATCCCAGATTGACTTTAATTTTTCAAAAGCTTCACTAGAAATGTAAGTCTCCCTTGATTGACCCGTCTTTGTGTCTTTGGCATGTAGTTTAATCCTAATTGGGTTTTCATTAAGAGAAAAATTGGATTTCTTTAACGATAACAATTCTCCAATTCTCATACCCGAACTTACCAAACATAAGTACATGCAACGTCTTCTAGGATCTGCACTATCCACAAATTTCTTGATTAATTCAAGAGGGATAGGTTGCCTTGCTTCCTTTGGTGGTTTTTCCAGCATTCTAAAGTCCTTAATGTCCTCACTTGTGAGTTTGACCCCATGTACCACTCGAAGATACGTCTTGACAAATCCAAAGTATAGTTTGATTGAAACCAGACTTTTTGCCTTGAAAGTGTGGTCATGTCCAGTCCTAGGATTAGTCCAAAATACAATCTCAGGATGGTCTTCTTGCATGAACTTTACAAATTTCTTCAATGACAAACAGATTGACCTAACATCTGGATCAGGATAGTAATAGTCTCCATCTTCATCTTTTACCTTTCTTGGTTTAAACCAAGTTTTGTATTGTCCAATCATGGTATCTTTTGACTTACCGTTTAGACCTGTCATATGTTGGCAAAATTGAGTAAAGATATTGATTGATGTTTTAGCACAAGCCCTGGTTCTTTCCTTGGGATAGCTCTCAAACCAATCCTCATCAGAATATGTTTCTATGTTCACAGTATTGCTAGTCATTAATACATAAAAGATATGAAACTATTAGACTCGGGTTGATTTAATATATCAGAATAATTTACAATATTTCATAATGGCAAAAGGTAGAATGAGATACTGGAAAATTACATCTGATGAATTA